>MKWU01001419.1_pt1 | contig 41331 bp, 48 predicted proteins | sample 809101 | NCBI WGS metagenome assembly MKWU01 (sample SAMN05860141, study PRJNA318959) | sponge metagenome | host: Aplysina aerophoba | place: Slovenia: Piran, Adriatic Sea, Gulf of Piran | collected 2013-05-07
AAAGCTCCTGGATGGCAAGGGGGTGATTGACCGGTCAACTGCAACCTGATAAAAGTACATAACTCCGGTGATCAGCGTGGCTGGATGTCTGTGAATATCACTGGCCTAATGTTCCTGATTATTGACATATAGGCGCGAATGCATAGACGCATACAGGCCAAGTTGCATCGAAGCGTCAAAACGGCCACAAACTGGCGCAGTCCCGCATTGACGCGTGGATGTCGTTTGGTGTTACGCTCCAGGCAGTTTCTTGAGGTGAGCTGAAAAGGAGGGAGTGGCGTGACGAAGATTCTAGGCTTCTCGTCCTTCAAGGGCGGTACTGGCAAGACTACCCTGTCCTATGCCATGGCGGAGCGGGGTTACAGCGGAGGCCTGCGGACGCTGATGCTCGACTTCGATCCCCAGGAAACGGCGATGGGTATGGCCTATCTCCGGGAAATACCCGGGTGGGAGGTCCGTCGGTGCCAGGTCAGCGTGGCGGGCGCTGAGGAGCTGAATGCGATTGCCGGCTCGGGCGATTATGACCTGGTGGTCTGTGACCTGCCTGGTAGCGAGGGGGCGACGCTGCAGCGTGTGCTGGCCAGCATGACCTTGATTCTTTGTCCGGTGTGTATGGGGGCCCCGGACATGCTGGTGGCCAGCAACTTCGCCTGGATCGCGCGGCGGATGGCCCTGCCGGTGGTCTTTGTGGGCAACAACCTGCCCCCTGGGCGCCGGCGCCGGGAGGAACTGGTGGCTGACCTGGGCGGGATGGAACTTCCGGTGTGTCCGGAGATGGTCCAGAGCCGTGTGGCTCATATTGACGCGATGAGCCGTGGCCAGAGCGCCGCGGAGTGGGCTCCGGCGACTGCGGCCGCGGCCGAGCTGGAGGCGCTGTGGCGGTGGGTAGCGGCGGAAGTGGGGATTGAGCTTGAGGATATGCAGGAGGCGGTGGCTGTATGACTACTGGGAGGAGAAATTCGCGTTACCCGTCCAGGGAGGAGCGTCATGCCGCGGAGCAGAAGGACGCTAACTCTGTGGCTGCTCCTGTTGAGACTCCTGAGGAGTCCTCGGGGTCCTCGGGCACGCGGTCGAGGGTTGCTGAGGGGAAGACGCCGACGACATTCCATCTTTGGGAAGAGACTAGGTTTGCGCTGCATGTTGCCCAGTGGGAGCTTGGCATGAACCTCTCGGAGATCGGCGAGGCTGCGATCAGGGAGTACCTGGAGGGGCAGGGTATAGCTGTTGCCGCTCCCGGAACCGGGGTTGCGCGGCGGGGTCGGCGCGTTGGTGCGTCGGATAATTAATGCGTATATGCTTAGATGTGTTGATGTAAGGCGTAGAGAGGCGTATATGCGTCGGTGCGGGTACGCATGGGTACGTGGTTACAGTGATGCGCTGAGGCGGCGGTCAAGCGGTGACGCATTGGTGCGTAAATGCGTCGAGGCGTTCTCAATCCTTGGCATCCTGGTAATACCTGGCCACCGCTCCGCGGCCGTCGGCATGCCGTTATGCTGGTGCGGGGATCCTGGGGTTCATTGTCCGCGGAGCCTGCGGTTTTCCTCTTCCAGTTGCCTGACTCTTTCTTCCGCGCTGTCGGCCCGGGCCTGCTGGTCCTCATAGGTGAGGATTGGAGCGTTGGTGTCGGGGTCTATGAAGACCAATTGGCCGTGGTCCCACCTGATGTATAGGTTCAGGGCATCGCTGTATCCCTGATCGATGCCCTCTCCGGCTCCCTCGGTGAATATGGGTTCATATCTGCCGTCCACCAGCCGGTCTCCGGCCAGCCTGTTCTGGTGGTACTCGCCAGTGTGGTCGAATCGCCAGTACTCGGGGATGCCCAGGGCAGCGTAGTCGTGGCGTTTGGCTCCGGTATCGGATTCGGCGGTGCTCTCGGAGGCTACCTCCAGGACGAAGTCCGGGGGCTTCCCCTGCTCTGAGCTTATGTAGCCGTTGTTCTCCTCGTACTTTTGCGGGTTCACGCCAAAGGCGATCAGCAGGTCGGGCCTCCTGGTCTCGGCGCGGTTGTCGTCGGGGGCGGCGATTATCCACCGGTCCGCCTTGACCAGGATGGTCTCTCGGTTGCCGAAATGGATGGCCAGATACTCGGTCATTCCGGGACCGTATAGGTAGTCGAATGCGGTCACTTCGTCGAGTTCCCTCCTGGGCGGATCGGGCAGTCGGAACCCGGCCGATGTGGTTTTGCTGGGCTTGGTAGTCATATCGCACCTGTCCTTGGGAGCGGCGGTTATTTGTCGTATTGTAGCATTGCTCGTTGGGGCTCTGGGCTGGGGCTTTAACTGATGCTGGCCTGGCTTTCCTGGCAATACGTGGCCACCGCGAAGCGGTCCGCGGCCTGGCGTTCGGTGTACCGCGCCGGTATCCTGGATCTCTTCCACCGGCTCGCAGTCATCAGGGCCGTCAGTGCCAGGGGTCCGGTTGAGATCTAAATAATGAACACTGCCCCCGCGTAAATTGAGGAAGGAAGAGGGACTAGAGAATGATGGACCAGAGAATCAAAGATTCGGTTGGCATGGCTGTGTTAGGGTTTTGCACAGGTTTTTTCACTTGCGGTGGAATTTTGGCGTGGGTTCAAGGCCGGACACTGGAGGCTTCGGTTTGGACGGTTGCAACTCTAATCTTCTTCATCCTACTCGGCTTTGCTTTTAAGGCAGTCATTAAGAGTGGTTAAAGTCGGACAATTGGCCCAGAGTGTATAATTCCTCAGGATATGTACTGGCCAGACGTCATTTCAGGCATCGTCGGGACTTTGGTAGCCACCTTGTTAGGAGCCCTGGTTCTTGGGCTGATGAATAAATTCAGAGAAAAGAAGGGGTCCGCTATCGTGGTCACTAACACCAGCTGGCAGTGGATCGGCAACAACAAAAGCACCAGCGGGATACCCCGCTGGGTGCTTTCTGCTTTTGGCCGCGAGCCAGGGAGCCACGGGACTCTACTCATCGACTACCCTATTCCAGAGGTGGGACCTTTATATTTCAGGGGCAAAACCTTTCTCTACCGCATTGACATGGGCAACCAGTCTTGGGACGTCTACCGCCGCCGGCACTACGGCAGGAAAGTCATTTACTAGGGCCTGTTTACATTCAATCTTGTGAAAACAAGGCTGGCCCCGATTGGAAGAGGCCAGCTCCATGAGAACTAAGGATACTCTGAACAAGGCCCATCGTGGCCTGAATTGCGGCTGACCGATGGGCAAGGGGTGTAATTCACCGTCCCAGGCTGGTCTGATTTCGTTCATTGCCCAGCATTTCGCCTCTTTTACGGGACAATTGGGAGCTTGTCAGGGGTTGATGGCCGATGAATATTGCCCCTGGGCCCACTACCCCCTCGGTTGACCCGCTGCAATCAACAGGTTGCCCAGCCCGAACAGCAGAGCCAGCCGCTCCGTGTTCTTCGCCAGCCCCCGGTAGCGTACTTTCCAATACCCGAACTGCCGCTTCAACCTCTGGAAGGGATGCTCCACTTTGGCTCGCACCGACGCCTTCGCCTTCTCTACCACCGCCTCTTCGCTTTCAGGCTCCAGCTTCCGCCGTTTCCCAGGCCGCATCGCCACCCGCCATTCCACCTCCAACCCCAGGTTCTCCTCCCTCCTGTGAACCCCCTGATACCCAGCATCTCCCCATACCACCCTCTCGCCCCCGTGCAGCAGATGGCGCGTCTCGGTCACGTCATGGGCGTTGGCCGCCGTCGTGCTCATGCTGTGGACTATCCCCGTCTCCGAGTCCACGCCGATGTGGGCCTTCATCCCGAAGTGCCACTGGTTCCCCTTCCTGGTCTGGTGCATCTCTGGGTCCCGCGCCTTGTTCCGATTCTTGGTGGATGACGGCGCCTCAATGATGGTGGCGTCCACGATGGTTCCTTCTCTGAGCTTCAGTCCCTGGCTTTCCAGGTGGGCGTTGATCTCCTCCAGCAGGCCCTGCCCCAGGTTGTGCTGCTCCAATAGGTGGCGGAAGTTGAGAATGGTGGTCTCGTCGGGCAGGGGGCCGGCGAGCTTCAGCCCTACGAACCGCCGCACCGGGTCGGACTCGTAGAGCAAGTCCTCCATGCCCGGGTCACTGAGGTTGTAGAACAGTTGCACGCAGTGTATGCGCAGCATCACCGGAAGGGGATAGGGATGGCGGCCCCGTCCGGCCTTGGGATAGAAGGGATTGATGCGGCCTTCCAGCTTCTGCCAGGGAATCAACCCGTCCATCCGCTCCAGGAACAGTTCCCGTCGAGTCTTGCGCTTCTTCCCCTGATATTCCAGATCGGAAAAGGTGGGTTGCTCCATCCCAATTCACCTCTCTACTGGTCTGGCCTGCCTCCCCCTACTATGCCATAATCAGCCAGACTTGTTCAGAGTATCCCTAAAAGGAGCTGATAGTATGGGAAGCTACCACATCGAATACATTACGGGGCAAGATTGGTACAGCGCGACGAATATAGAGGCTGATGATCACACGTGGGAAGATGACCGTTTAACGCTATTTATCGATGGCCAAGAAGTTGCAGTTTTCCAGACAGTCAGCTCATGGCATTTCACTGACAATCCGGAGCAAACTGATGTTAGTTAGGAGGGTGAAATAATCATGCGAACCCCTCTGAACCCACCAACACCGAGGCCGTGGGAGGAACCCGTGTCCCACCGCCTGAGTTCTCTACGTTAAGCGCCAGGAAAATAATGCCGGCTACGCAAAGCCCCGCCAGGGCAAAGAGCAGTGCCCTGGCGGGGCGGTTCTTTATGCGAAACCCGAAAAACAGACTGGAAGCGCTAATTAGGAGCAGCACGCCGACAAAAGACACGAACTCCATAGGTCCTCCCCTCTACTCATGTCCTCGGTATTCCCAGTCGAAGTAGCACTCCAGGTCAGAGAAGATAGGCTTGCTATTCTGGTAGCATTCATAAGAGAAAGCAGAAGGGATAGACTTGTTTCCACGAACTATGGCGTTGGCAAGCACATCATGTGCAAAGGAGGCAAACTTCTCATGGCCATAGTAACCGTGGGTCTTCGCAAACATCTTCGTCGAGCTGGTCGTGTTATTGGTCTTGACACACCTTTCCACCGTGTACTTCCAGGCGGGCTTTTCATAGTGAGCCCAGCATTGCTGCAGGATGATGACCCCCCCGAACAGGTCGTTCGTGTTGCTGGAACTGGCAGTCTTAACGTCCAGCTCCGACCGGGTCCTGGTCAGATCATCAATGGAGACTATACCCACGATCTTGGCCATGGTTTTTACTCGCCAGGTGTACCCCTCTTCGTAGGCCGAAGCAGACGCTTCCTCTTCCAGGTTGGCAGGGAACGGTGTTTCGTTCATCTCAAGGGTCTTGACCTCGATGTCGCAGCTATCTTCCTTCGGTCCTAACTTGACTCTCTGGACGTCTGCGCCGGCCTGGATCAAATAAGAAGGATTCCCGCATTCGCCGTCAACCCGTTCCTGGGGGATAACGGTGCCCTTGCTGATAGGGCCTGTCAGAGGTGTGCCGTCAATGAAGATTTGGAGGCTGTTCTCTTGTGCCGGAGGAGCGCCTTGTGCTTCGCCAATCGCGAAGACGGTCATGGGGACCAGGAAAAGGAGAGCCAGGGGAAATAGTAGATACTTCTTCTTGAACATCTGTCACCTCTCGGAAATTTCCAGCTGAGGATTCTCGTTCTTTCTCTACTGTAGAGGGCTTCTTCGCAGAACTCTTCGTCCTGCACTCAACATCTCCTTCGCAACATGGTGGACTTAAAGAACTGGCATGTCAACATTGTGAAACGAACTACTAAGAATGGTTGACTGTAGCCATGGGCAAAGCCATGATAGTTTGGCTATCTGAAAGGAGTTGCAATAAATGTATTACTGGTCCATCGACCCCACCTATCCGGATGTTTACCACTGGTGCCCAAACTGCCCAACAGGGCAACAGATTCCTATCCAAAATATACAAAGTGACGAAAGGCCTCCCGAACGCTTTAGAGAGTGTCAGCACTGCCGAAACTTGACTGAGAGGGGCAATTGCGAATAGATTCGCATAACTTCGGGAAGCTGAATTGGAGGTCGAATGACAAATAAATGGACCGGTCGTGGGTCGCGTATTAGGTCGGGGCAAACGACTTGGAAAGGGCGCTGGCCATGGCTGGCTGGCTTCCTACAGAGGAAACAGGAGAGTAGGCCCGCACAACCCCCGTTATGTACGAGGAGGGCCCGTAGCTCAGTTGGAAGAGCAGCCGGCTTTTAACCGGCAGGCCGCTGGTTCGATCCCAGCCGGGCCCACCACCGGCTTTCCGAAATACCCCATTAGCGCAAGCGGCCGGCGCGGCCCAGCTTTGGCGCTGACAGTTCCTGGTTGTGCCAGACCCGGTTCCAGGCGTACTCTCTTTCCAAAAGCACCGTTTTTGGAGGTAGGGTAAGCCCAGGAAACCCAAGAAACTCCCCAACTACTTCACCATGGAGGAGGCCGCCAAGTTGGTCCAGGCAACTGAATCCAGCGACGCCCGCCTGGCGACGCGCCTGATGCTCCGGTGCGGGCTTCGCGTCTCTGAGGCCCTCGCGGTCCGGCCCTCTCACCTGCGCTTCGACCGGTCCCTCCCATCATCAGCCTGCCGGCGGACATTGTCGGGAACAAGGCCAAAACGGCCAGGGAGATTCCCATCCCCGAGGACCTGGTGGAGATACTGCGGGACCGCGCCTCGGGCGAGACCAAGGCCCGCAACCGGCCGCTGGTGGAACTCTCCCGCCAGGCGGTGGGCCAGGGGATGAAGAAGGCCGCGGCGGAGGTCGGCATTCAGCCATCCAGTGTCCACCCCCACGCCTTCCGGCACATCTACGGGCGGCACTGCATCCTCCAGGGCGTACCGGTCAACGTCCTTCAGAAGTGGCTGGGCCACTCGTCGCTGGCAATGACCATGCAATACGTTTACCTGGCCGGGGAGCACCATTCTTACGTGGACCGGATTTAACCCGGGAGCCCGTGCGTACAATTGTACGAACTCTCTCCTGTTAGTGGAGTATTCCAATGACGGAGATTCACTACCATATTTGGTTGTATCACCGAGACGACGACGGTGTCATTCGTAGTATGGAACGAGAGGATGCGGCCTTCGAGAACCGTCGCAAAGCGAATTACGCGATGGATAAACTTTCGGGCAATTGGAATACCGCCGGGCAATGGCGGGTAGCAGGTCAGGTGCTCCAGTGTGTCGATTGGGCGTTTTGCAAACCCCCGCCCGATTGGGTCGTCCGCGTCGTGACCCTGGCAGGCCCCAAGGAGAGTGGATCTGCGGAGTTCATAGACCAGACGCCTTCCATTCGTCCCGCGCGGAAGCAAGTATTGGGGGTCGAGGCGCTAAAGCAATATGTCGAAAAAGACCCTGAGGCGTTGGTTCGCTGACCAGAGGAGACCGAAGCTGATGGCGCTGAGTGAAGGGACTATACCTTTATCGGACAGTAAGACTCTACCCGGGCCGGCCACTTCCGACACTTTCATGAACGCCCGGGCGTTCATGAAACGGGTAAATGAGGAGGCTACCCATGCCCAGGCACCTGATTGTTAACGACGAGACAGCGGTTTGCGGTCCCTTCCTGGGCGAACTGGTCGGGGACTCTTACACCACGGACCCTGACGATATGGACTGCATGGAGTGTGAGGCTCTGTTGGGCCGGCCCCAGGACGCGGCCGCCGTGGCCCGGGCTTACGCCCAGGGATACGCTGATGGGAAGGAGAAAACCTACTTGGATCTGGAGAATTGGCGGCCAGCGGAACATAACCGCGGGTGTGGCTGCCAGCCCTGCTCTGCGGCCAGGGGGATTCTCCACAAGGTCCTGGGACAAGAGGCGTGGCGGTAGCGACTGGGTCAGTACAAAATCACTACCGGATTTCTGATCGCCGGTCAGCCCTGTAGGCGTTGTAGTGACCTGGTCAATACAGAGTCACTACGTTCCCTTTCCGTCCTTGTGGCAGTAAAGAGATCCGGCCACTTTTATAGTGACCGGGTCTCTACTTCGTCTACACCCCAGGCGGTCGGGTCATTGGCGGTCGTCATGGGGCAACTGCGGGGGTGTTGCCCCCTCCACTATACGGCTAACCAGAGGTACGTCCTGGTCTTCCCACTCCGGTTTTGCCCAGGGGTTCCACCAGGGCTTTGGTTTTAGTTGGGGAGGCTGCCAGGTTACGACAGCATCGGCCTTCAGCACGAGCATCTCCAGGTATTGCGTCCTCGTCATGCCGGCCCTGGTGGCCATGACTCCGAGAAGATCCTGGATCTGTGGGGTCAGCGAAAGTTCGTTGGCCATGAGGATCAGTTGTTCGATGAACGCGCTGCGGTTGGTGCCGTTTGTCTTTGCCAGAGTACCCAGGAGATTGTAGACCTCGTCGTCCATGGTGAAGCTCTTGCGCTGCCTGGTGCGGCGATGGGACTTGGCCGAAGGTCCTGACTCCGCATCTCTGACTCCGTCCTCGCTGGCGCCGGTCATTACCTCGGTGGTCTCAGCAGTCTCGGTCGCCTCCTCGGTCGCTACCGTGTCCATGCTGCCGTTCTCGCCGGTAACGATGCGTTCGGCCACCGGCATCCCCTGGGTCACTACTTCCTCAACTCCCTTGACTACACGAGTCTCCATTCTCCCCGCACCTCCCTGGCCTGGTAAAGACCTGGTCATTACAGGGTCATGATAGCCGTACCACGTCTCGGGAACCTTGCTGCAGGGGTGCAGGTTTTGGTCGATATGAGCGGCTGTTACCTCAGGTGATTGTCGCTTATCTCTTCCCGTGGTAGTACCTGGCCACAGCGCTCCGGCCCGAGCCTGACCCTCGGGTGCACCACGCCGTCATTTTCGAGCCCTTCCACCGGCCTGCGGTCATGAGGGCGGGTAGTTCCACACCGCTCTTGACCAAGTCCTGGGCCATGCCCACGCGGCCGCTGTGGCCGGTGTACCCTTCGCCCAGGCCTGCGGCCTGGGCCGCGGCCGTGACCCGCTTCCCGATGTTGCGGGTGGTCATGCCAAAGACGGAACTTTTCAGGTCCAGCAACTCCGGCGCGGGCCTGATGGCCTGCAGGGCCTGGGCGGCTTCCCGCCCGATGTAGAGTACCACTCCCTCGGCTTCCTGGTCCGTCTTGGACCGGCGTAGGGTTATCAGCGCGGCGCCGTCGTCCCGGAACTCAACGTTGCCCCAGGTGAGCGCCGCAGCTTCCGATCTGCGCAGCAACCCGTCCCTGAGGGTGGCCAGTAGGGCCAGGTCCACCCGGGCCCGCCAGGAGGCGCGGTCCGCCGACTCCAGGCCCTTGCCACGGCCGCCGAAGGGGCGCTTGATGCCGGCGGTGGCCTTCACCGCGGCCAGGGCTTCGGCGGTGAGCGGGCGCGCCTGCTTCTGAGGTTTCCCGTGGGCCCGGGCGATGCCCTTCATGATCTGGCGCACCGGCTCGTTATCGGTGGGATCGGGGTGGCCAGCGGCCTTGTGGAGCCGGACGGTGGCCACCGAGAGGCGGCGCTCCTCGGCCAGGTGGGCCAAGTAGGCTGCAACCAGGGGCGGAGAGGCCGGGAGGGACAGGGCGCCCCGGGCCTGGGCCCAGGATTCGAAGCTCCTCCAAGCGGAGTTGTACATGGCTCGGGTGTTGTCGGAGACGCTGGAGTCCAGGGACCTGCGCAGTCGGGCCAGGTCGGCGCCGGTGAGACCGGCTGCGGGCACTGGCGAGGTGGCACTGGACTCGCCTTGGGGAACTGGCAGTAAGGGGTTTTGTGTGGCCATTCTGTTCCTCTTTCTGGCTCAGCTTTGGTTAAGGGTTATCTTCTTCGTCTCGGGAAGCCTCCTGAGCGTACATGTTTTCTACGTTTTCGAGCCAGTCGTCCCTCTCCTTTGCCCATTTCGCATACTCGCCGTTGTCACACTTTCCAACGTGGGGGCATAGGTCGGGCGTCAGGCAACCTGACTCTTTCCAGCTCCTTCCTTTGATGGAAAGACCTGTCTGCTTGCAGACTATGTCTGGACGGGCGTTCTGTTTCCTCTCGAGAGCTGCCCGCCATTCCTGTTCTGCTTGCTGAAACTCATCCCAGGTCCGTTTCCCCTTCAGGGTGTTGCAGGCCCGGCAGAGCAGGTGCAGGTTCTCCAGGGTGGCCGGCCCTTCGGGGTCTTTGTGGTCTATGCTCGCGTCCCTGCCTTGGACTCTCTTGTTGCAGCTCTGGCAACGGCCGTCGTCACGGTCAATGATCTGGGGTCGGAGTTTTTGCATTGCGTAGGACCTTCGGCTTTTGGCCCGCTGTTCGGCCCGCAATGCTTCCAGCCCGGGATGTCCCGGCGGATACAGCGCGACGTACTGGAAGGTTTCATTCTCCAGCGCCCGGGTCGCTGAGGCTAAACTCATTCCCGAGCTCTGCGTCAACCACTCGATGGCGAAGGCTGTATCCTCCGTATCCATCTGAACCTGGCGTGCCTCGATGACCTGGGCGACAAGCTCGGGCTGGTCCTGGAATCTTTGGGGTATTTGCGCCATTTTGGGAAACCTCACGTGTTCCTATAAGTCCATATAGGAACTCGTGTACAGGACCTGGCAAGGGGCAGGTGTCAGTCAGAAAACTGGTGATAATAGCATGGAGGTCCGGCCTGTTTTATGAAGCCGTACACGGCGAGTGGGACACGTCAAGAATATGTAGGAAAGAACGGGTGTTTCGTAAGGCCATCTACTTCGTACACCTAGTATTACAACGACGCTTCCTCAATTCGGTCAGTTTTTGACCGGAAATCGCTTCGCGGAAGTCAAGGCCAGAAAGCTGTCAAGCGCGTGGGCAGGTTGCTATGAAGGGTACTCAAGATCCCTTCCTTGCGATCCGTCGTTGTAATACTAGCGCTTGGTCTCCTTTAGACCAAGAATTAAGTCCGTTGACCCTTGAGTTTCTATTCGTTAGTATTCTTGTCCTACGGGGCGATGGATCTCGGCGGCGCTTCGCCTACCGTGCCCAGTGATGGACCTCAATTGCGGTGCAGGTGGCTCGTGCCTTATGTGCCTAGTCGCACTGCGCCTTCGGTTGGCATTGCCCCGTAGGTCTAAAGTTACGATTTAATAGCAGCAAGTTTTAGGATCGGCTGAATGTAATTATGGCCAACGTTTCAAATCCTCTCCGTCCAGACTGGGTTAAAACGTCACAGGAAGAACTTCGGAAGACTTATCGCGAACTTTCCTCCACACATGACCTAGCGTCGTTTTGGGGGATTACTCCATCTCAACTTACTTATTATGCATTCCACGTCGACAAGAGAGTCGTGTATAGGACATATAAGATACCTCGGCGGTACGGCCAAGAAAGGCAAATTGATGCCCCGGTTCCGGCCTTAAAATATATTCAACGCCTTATCCACGAGTCACTGAGTAGGGTATACGGCCCACACCCTGGTGTACATGGATTTCGTATTGAGCGCTCAATTCTTACCAACGCGCAGCAGCACTTGGACAGCCGGTTTGTCTTGAATGTAGATTTAGCAGACTTCTTTCAGAGTATCACTCGCCAGAGAATCTATGGAAGGTTGGTTGCAGCTCCTTACTCGTTGGACAAGAAGGTGGCCAATATGATCGCCTCTCTGGCCACAAATGCTTATGCTCGGTTACCCCAAGGGAGTCCTTGTTCACCCATTCTCGCCAACATCGTGGCCGCGCAACTGGATACTGACTTGGCCAATCTCTGTGGAGCGCTTGGTTGCTGGTACTCCAGGTACGCGGACGACATCTCCATCTCGACCTCGCGGATGGAGATGCCCCCGGCAATTGCCAGATATCCAAGTGCTCGTGGAACGGGCCAAGTAGTTATTGGTGATAGTCTTGTGACTGCCATCGAAAAACAAGGTTTCCGAATCAACGAACGAAAGAGTCGGTTGCAAAGTAAATGGACTCGCCAAATGTGCACCGGCTTAGTAGTAAACGGCAAAGATGTCAATGTTCCCAGATCGTATGTACGTCAGCTGCGATCTCTAATAGACCACTGGCGCAAGAAGGGCTGGCAAGATGCAGTCCAAGTACTACACGCAGGAGAGAACCGCCCTCTCCTTGATAGTAGAGAAGCGCTTACTAATCACGTGATGGGCAGAATTGCTTATTTGCGAATGGTTCGTGGGCAGGACGATAAAATTGCACGAAGCCTGCGTCAAGTCGTTGCAGGGCTTCCCCAAGACCATTAGATCAATTGAACTACACCGCTGCTGAACGGTGAGGTAGGCGATGCCCTCAAGGTTGGAGGTAACTCCGAACTACTCAATCTACACGGCGAGAACTGTGAAGGAATTCCTAGACTACTTGAGCCTTAGTGCTACTCATTGGATGTCAGCCAGGCGTGGCGATCTGGCCTACCGCGGACAACCTTCCAGTGTATGGCCACTATTGCCGAAGGCATTTCGCTCGGATCAGATTGTTGGTTATGAACGTGATGCACCATTTGCCAACCCAAGTCGCGTTGTGCCGCAAGCTAGGGCTGAATTCCGCGCCGTCCACCAGTTCGTGACAGCTGCAGACATAGCAGGCCTTCAGATTACTGAGGCAGGAGGTCGCCTTGTATTGCAGGAAGAGCCAGAGGAAATTTTCAAGGATCGTAATTGGGCATATGGTTGGCCACAAGAAGAAATAGTGGAGACACTCGCTTTAGCCCAACATCACGGTGTACCGACCCGTTTACTTGACTTTACAGAAGACCCACTTATTGCTGCTTATTTTGCAGCAAGTTACGCATGGGACTCACGAAAAGCTAAACGGCTTCCTGGAAAGGATCGCCAGCATCTAGCTGTCTGGGTGATAGACCTAAGGTTTATTCGAGCCCTCAATGCGATCGGAGGTCGTTACCCAGAACGGATCCGAGAGGTTCGTGTTCCCAGAGGAAACAATGCTTATCTCCATGCCCAGCTGGGTTTCTTCCTCCTTGATCGTGGTGCCAACGACATGATGGCACGAAGGGGGTCTTTGTCGTTAGAAACAGTTGCTGCGGACCGAGCTATGTTTTGGCATACTGGAAAGAGGCTCGCTGGTAAGGGTATCGAACGAAATTGGTTCGACGAACTTCCTGTCAGGCAGATCAGACTTCGTACGTTTCTAACGGGACAACTCCTGAGAGAACTTGAGAGTCGTGGCTTTACGAGAGGAAGTCTAATGCCTAGCTTGGACCGCGTTGTGGAGTCTCTAGAATTGCAAAGAAGCGTGCCTTAGCCAAGATGCATTTCCGCTGTCCCTCAACCTGCACTTTGCGCAAAATCTAACATCTAACAAGAGCAACTGCTGCCCTCGCTCCGGCGGGGCGCCACCCATAGCTGGCGTCGGACGACTTTTCACTGCCCGCAGCTGATCCAGATATTCAGAATCTCCCGATCTTCTGTTTCATCCACTCATAAATTCCCTCGCTCGTGCCGCTTAAAATGCGTGAAGCCCAGAAATAGCCTACGGGTACAACACCTGCTGGCCCCGTCCACACTTCTTGGAGTACACAGCCATGAATTTCGAGACCATGACCGACACCGAACTTCTCCTCGCCCACTGCAGGATCATCGACCACATACGCCAACGCAACCTCCACTCACCGGGAGGCAATCCCATCGCAGGCTATGCCGAACTGCTTGTTTCCGAACGCCTCCGGCTCGAACTTGCCCCAGATGAGAACGTCGGCTTCGACGCCAGAGACCTCGCCACTGGAGAAACCTATCAAATCAAGCACACAAGGGCTCCCCGAAGAGTCCCACAAACTGGAATGATCAACAATCTCGATGGCAGACCGTTCGACTTGCTTGTATTCCTGATTCTTAACCAGGACCTCTCCGTGCGTGAAGCTTGGAAGCTTGCATACGACTTTTTCTACCGCAACGCCCGGTACAGCAAGGCGAACGACGCCCACTACATATGCATCACCCAAGACCTCCGAGCCCAACCTGAGCTCAAAGACATCTCCTACAGGTTCGCCTAGTATTACAACGACGCATTGCCCAATTAGACATTTGACCGTTCTTGTTCAGCTACGAATCAGCGAGGATGGAAAGAGCGTACCGGCACGGGGCCAGGCTCAATTCCCTTGCGGGAATTACCTCGTCAGTTAATCCGTCGTTGTAATACTAGGACTTGAGGGTCGCGCCGGTTTGTCGAGGGGTGGCGCGGTTGCGCGTGGGCGCATTGGAGCGAGGATGTGTCGAGGCGCTTTTGTTCCTTGGTATCCTGGTAGTACCTGGCTACCAAGCCTTATGGCTTCTGAATAGTGCAGGGATTTATCTGGCGTTCATCCCTACCGCTGGGTTTTTGTGCAGTTGCCAAATGCCCGGTTGGCCTTTAATTTATGAGTTGCCCATGGGCCGAGCAGGGTAGGGGCGGCGTATTACTTGTGTGGGAGGATCTTCACGTTGACTGGAGAGCGAGATGGACTTGCCCTGGGTGTGGATAACTCGGCGGGCGTTTACGCTTTTCTAGAGGCTTCGGCTCCGGCCGATGTGGCACGGGGCGCAGCGCCCCTCTGCCGAAGTCACGTGGTCACACTTCTGGAGCTGTCATCTTCGTGTTCCGGCCCCCTCAACCTGTCGGGGCGAAATCTGCACTCGACCGACCTGTCGGGATTAAACCTCCGCGAGGTTGACCTGCGCGGGGCCGACCTGGGCCATGCCGACCTGCGCAACGCGGACCTCTTTGGAGCTGACCTGTCGGGGGCCGACCTTTTCCGGGCGGATCTCAGGGGGGCCTTCCTGGTCCGGTGCAACCTCGACGGGGCTTTTCTCCTGGCGGTCCGGCTTGACGAGCACACGGACCTGGGCGATGTAGAGTGGGGACGGCGTTACCAATCGGAGTGGGAGCGCCTGGGTATGCTGGACAACGCCCGTGCTCTTTACCGACAGCTTTTTGTCTGGCACAGGACCCGGGGCTATGGAGATCTGGCTGGGGAGTTTCTTTATCGGGACTGGGTCTGCCGTACCCGGCAGATGGGGGAGGCGGTGGCCCAGGGATGGAACTGGCGACGGCCCTGGCGGGTGGGACTCCTGGGCAGTCTCAGTTGGTGGCGTTCCCTGGGGAAGTTCCTGGTGATGGCTGGGTTCGAGGCCGCCTTTGGTTATGGGGAGCGTCCCTTCCGGATCTGCGTGTTCGCGGCCGCGGTGGTTGTGCTCTTCGCCCTGGCCTTTTTTGTCCTTCCGGGCGGCTTTGAGGGCGCCTGGACCTTGAGGAACGTCTCCAGCCATCTTCTTGATTGCTTTTACTTCTCCCTCGTGTCCTTCACGACCTTGGGCTACGGCGAATGGGTGGACCCACCGGGCTTGGCGGCTGGAGACCTGGGAGCTGTCGAGTCCTTTATAGGGCTGTTCGTGACGGCCATGTTCCTAGTGACCTTCACCCGTCGGTGGACCCGCTGAGCTGATGGCCCGCCTTATGACGGCCTGGGACGGCTGGGAAGCCGGGGGTTGGGGGACCAGGGCGGCCCGGCCCGTGGCGATGAGCTCGGCCCAGCTGACCGGACTGGTCATGCGGGGATCTCGCTGCGGTTGGCGTATACGACGGTGGGCCTCAGCAGTCCGCGTTCGGCGCACAGGGGCTCAATGTCTATGGAGAATCTGTTAAGGACCCTCGGGTCGGGTCGGGGGTGGCCGTCCTGAAAGATCACCGTGGTTCTGATGTACCATTCGCTCTCGATGTTCTCCAGGAACTCGGAAGTAACCTCGTCTATGACGAAGTCTTCGGTCAGGTACTTGTCTATTTCGATCTGCACCAGGTCAGAGACCTGATGCAGGGTGGAGTCTGCCGTTTTCATCTTGTTGGTCTCCTTCGCGGTTTTGGCGAATTTGGAGAGGGCCCGGCTCCCTCTCGGAGATTTCTTCCTTTCATTTTCGCTTTTGGGCCGGAGTTTCGCAAACTTGACTGCTCCGGCTCCTGTTGACCCGTCGTGCCTGTCCAACAAACCCTTGGCAACATTGTTAAACAGTTACAATTGTTGAACAGGGTTATTGAACACCTGCGCAAAGCTGGCGAGGGGCGGGGATCGGGGGTGTTCAAAAACGCCCGTTTTATGAACACCCTTGGTCGGGTCTGTTGAAAAAGTCAGCCTACTCGTGTATCTGGCGGTTGTTTCGGCTACAATCGGGGCATAGCCTGTAATTGACGGGGGTCCCCATGCTTGAGCCTCTGGATCGTTGCCGCCGGGACTCTACCCTGTTCCAGTTCACCACCAAACAACTGCGGGATTTTATCGACCCCAACCATCTTCTCATCCAGATTGACGAGTACCTGGACTTTGCCCAGTTGACCGCGCCCTTGGAAGATGCTTACTGCCCCGATTTTGGTCGGCCGGCGATCCATCCCGAAGTCCTGGTCAGGGCCCTACTGATCTGCTCCCTGTACAACATCGCCTCCTTCCGGAGACTCTGCTCCGCCATATCGGAAAATCTGGCTTACCGCTGGTTTTGTTTCCTGACCATTGACGACCCGGTGTTCGACCATTCCACTATCAGTCACTTCATCAACCGCATTGGCCGGGAGGGGTTCCAGGCCATCTTCGACGGCCTGAACCAGGAGTTGCTGCGCATGGGCTTGCTGTCGCCGGAGATGTACGTGGATTCCAGTTTGGTGAAGGCTGACGTCAGTGGATACGGGCTGAAGCCCAGCGGGTTGACCGTGGCCGAGTTCAAGGAGCAGGCCATCGAGGAGAACGGCCTGTTCAAGCTCACCGAGACCACCGTGGACGACGAGGGCGTTGAAAAGGAGGAAGTAAGGTACTTCCAGAGCCCCGAGGGTAGGATGCCGCTGAGCCCGGTGGATACCGACGCCCGCTGGCGCACCAGCAGGACCGGCAAGGCTTCCGGTCTGCAGTACCAGGAGAACGCCATCGTGGATTTGGGCGGATTCATCCTGTCCCGTGGAGTCACCCACGCCTCGGAACGGGAGTCTAAAGCGGTTCCCCAGTTGCTGGACCGGCTGGCCCTGCAACCGGTGTCCCTGGCCGCCGACACCGGCTACAGCGAGGGTTCGTTGCGGGAACTGCTGGAGGAAAGGAACATCACCGCCTACATTCCCATCCATCCCAGGCAGGAGACCAGCATGGTCTCTACTGGGCAGTTTACCTGGCACGGCGACCACCTGGTTTGCCCCCAGGGTAAGATTCTGCGCCGCGGCACTTTCCACAAACGAAGCCGCACCTACGAATACGTGGCGCGCCAGAAGGACTGCCAAGCTTGCCCCATTAAGGACAGCTGCTTGCCACCCAAGCAGAAACGACGGTTTTTCAGCCTCACCATGTACCATCCCGTTTATCTGAGAGCCAGACAAAGAAACCGCACTCCAGCCTACCGGCGGGAGCGGCGGCGACGCATGGCTGTCGCAGAAGGAATATTCGCCTCTCTGGACCGGCTGAGTTGGGCCCGTTCCAGGCTCCGCAGCTTGTGGAAGGTGGACTGCGAGGGATATATGGCTGCCTTTGCCCACAACGTACTGAAGCTGGTTCGCAGACTCGCCAAGGGCGTAGGGCCACCATGCCCACCATGCCCGGCGTCACCAGCCTTGGCTGCTCCCCCGAGTCCCGAGCCTACCAGGGTCGATGCTGTAGCCCGTCGCTCTCACCAAGGCTCCCATTTCTTCCCATTCACAAGCTGTGGTTCGGACTTCGCCCCAGCTTTCAGATAAAAATCACCACGATCAGGGAACTTTTTCAACAGGCCCGGTCGTTAGGATTCCTTACTTTCGCCACACCGGAGAACTTCATGACCACCCTTCCCGTAATCTACGGCTACGCCCGGGTCAGCAAGGCCGATGACGACTCGAAGAATCTGGAGACCCAGCTGCACATCCTGGCCGAACATGGCATCCGCGACCACCTGGTCTTCACCGACGTGGCCAGCGGCCGCTCCCTGCTCCGCCCGGGCTGGCAGGCATTGATGGAGCTACTACAGCCTGGGGACACGGTGGTGGTGGCTTTCCTGGACCGGTTCAGCCGGAACTTCGAGGAGGGGGTGAGGATCCAGGCGGAACTTACCCGACAGGACATCGGCATCGTTGCCATCAGGGAGAACATAGACACCAGGGAGGGGAGTGCGGCGGCCAAGTTCTTCCGGCGGTCCATGCTGGCGCAGGGCGCCTACCAGGTGGACTCAGCCAGCGAGCGGATCAAGTTGGGCCTGGAGCGGGCGCGGGCAGAGGGGAGAAGAGTGGGCAGGCCGCCGGCGCTCAGTGGCGAACAACTGGAGCAGTGCCGGCGGATGGCGGAGGAGGGAGCAGGGTTGAGACAGATAGCCCGAGTGTTTGGCTGTTCACCGGCCACGGTCAAGAAGGCTCTGGATATGGAAGGGACAGTCTAAAGTTGAAACCGTTGCGGCCGCCCCTGTCTTTAGGAGGAGTGCGGGCTCCATGGCTGATGGTCTCGGAAGCATTCCTGAAGAGGGCTTGTTGCCTTCACGCGTCTTTTCAAAAACATGCCACAGAATTGTCCTCCCCAAATCGTCGGTTGCGACGATTCCAGTGAGCCTAAACGGTTCCAACTTGGCTGCCGCAAATCAACTGTACGGCGGCGCTGGAATCCCCGCAACAAAAGCTCATTTATGTGGTATGGTGATTCCCATCTCCAATCCGCCAATAGGTGAATAGATTTGGGGAATCAGAAGCGGGGGACTCGTGTCGCGGTAGTTGGCGGAACTGCGGGCCTCATACCCGCAATTGTTCTGGCATCCTACTGGCTGTTTACCCAGAAACCCGATATTGCCGAACAGCGTACGGGCTATCTGGCCCTGGCCCTGCTCTTCGCCTCGCCGTACCTGCTCGGGCTCATTGCCTCCAGGGTGCGGAATCCTGGAGTACGCGGTGGACTGCTTATTGGCGTGGGACTGCTGTCGTTGGTCGCCAGTTTCTCAACGCTCTCGTCACTCGTCGTCTTTTTTCTGCCCGCGACGTTGGTTATTTGGTTCGCCGCGGTCAGGAGTCTCACCGTAGCGGAGCGCCTGGTGGTGACTGCGGTGCCAGCCACCGTCGCTGGCCTGGTGGTCGCCGGGCTGCTGGGATTCGGCTTCTTCGCATTGTTGTGGATGCAGGACGAAGAACCGGAGGTTCGTTGCTGGGCGCTGACTCGAGGCGATGACCTGCGCGTCAGGTGGGAGTCCCGACCCAACATCGGGGCCCCAGGAGGCATGGGTGTATCGGGAAGCGGTGTTGACCAGAGGGCAATATGCACCAGCAGAACGATTCCTGACTCCGAGGGGTGGATAAGCATGGCTGCCGTCGCGCTTGCCCTCCTGGGCATGACGATAGTGGCCAAGTGGCCAGGACTTCCAGTTCAGCGAAGTGGTCCGAAGTTATCGAAATGACGGGTGGCCGAGATCGGCGTGATTCCTGGCCACTGCCTGGGCAATGTTGCCAGTCACCAGGATGTATATCCATCGTGCCTTCAGTTCAAATATGGCGGCCTGCTTTGCAGCTTAGGACCATACTCTGGTGGTTGGGACTTTGTTCCCCGTTCACGGAGGACAGGTAGATGGAACAGGTCGCTCAAGAGGTTGGGTATATGTTTTCTGGGCTCTTTGTTGCCGCTGTTTCAGCCACGGTAACCGGCCTGCTGGGATTCCTCCCGGGACGGAGCTTCCGCTTCCGGCTGCTGCTGATCGCTGCGATGCTGGTGGCGGCGGTGGTCGGGGCCTCGCTTGTTGGACTCGGAACAGGGATGGCATTCAGGAACGTCGTCTCCGAACCGGACGGTTACATTACGGATAAAGAGGCTACCCTGGGTCTTTACCTGCACATTGCCTGTGAGCTGGCGGTGCTGCTCTTAATCGTTCCCGTCGCCTACGTGATAAGGTGCAGACTCTCCCGTACCGGTTAAAAGCATTGGGGCGAGGGGCGTTGCCGATTTCTCCTATTGGGGGACTGATGAGTCCGGACAGGACGTTGTCCGCCGCCGCCGCGCGGGGAACAAACAAGGGGAGGACGCTGCCTTGTACGCCAGCCGCAGCGTGCTTGTAGCTGAACCGCCACACTTTGACTCCCTGGCCTTGTTCTGCGATTCTTTCGTGGAAGCTTTTGCGGACGCTCTCCCCGTATTCTCCGGCGTTCCCACCAGCGGTTCAGGCCAGAACGTAAGATGCCTGCCGCTTCTGAAGGTTCACCCTGGCCGTCCCGTCTGGAGGTCCCTGTGATTGCTAGATTCTCAGTAATTCCCCTGCTTGAGAAGGTCGCCATTGCTTTCGCACTATCGCTGGCTCTGTTCCTTGCCGCGCTGGCAGCTTTCCTGTATTGGTATTGGAATACCTACATTGAGGACTACCAGGACTGGCCTCCGCTTACCATGACCTACTCCGAGACGTCTGGTGACACCGTGTACCGGTTGACTCACCGGACCAAGACCGACTGGCGGGAGGAGATCACACGAGATCCCCTGATGCCCACCATGGTCGGCTCCTACCATGAGGTCGGCGACGGGCAGGTCCGTTCCTTCTACGCTGAAACAGGAGAGCTTGAAACCTCGCCGGGGTCCTTCATCCTTCCCTGGGGAATGCATCCGGTTCCCTTCGCAGTCCTCAAGGTCAGCTACCTGGATATCCCAACCCGGGTCCGGACGGACACCCGCCTGTGCTTCGAGGGGAAGTGCGAGGACAATGCCTGGGGTTGGAGATTCGACGACCACATCTACGCGGACGACATGAGGGGCATCCCCATTGGCGACGGCATCGATAATATTGCCATTACCGAAGTCCTGGTACATGCCCCCCAGGAACCCACCGGCAAGTGAAAGGGAGGCCAGCATTATTGCAAGGATAGCCGGGCAACTCCTGGCTCTCACTCTATTCCTCGCGGTTGCCTGCCAGGGAGACGCCATGCAGTCAGATCCGGATTGGCCGCCACTGACCATGTACTACGAAATGACGTCTACGATGGGTGATGTCGAAGAAGGCACTCTCAAATACAAGCTGAGCTATCATTCGAAAGATCACTGGCGGGAGGATATTATTGCCGCTCCTCCGCTCGTTTCTCCTGTCGGAACCTTCGTTTTGCAGGGAAGGTATGAGATAGTGCGGGACGGACTGCTGGTCCAGTATGACCCGAACTCCGGCAACGTGCACACGGCGGTTCTGGAAGGCGGCACGGGGCCCATGCCCGGGCTGGGCAATATCAGTCCCATGCCGCTGGAAAGGCTGAAGCGAATATATGGCCGGGAGCCCGTAGCGGTGGACACCGGTGCGCGGGTCTGCTTCAGAGATGTCTGTGAGGAGGACGCTCGCGGCTGGTCATTCGACCTCAAACAGCAGCACGTCTACGCAGACGACCTTCGCGGGATTCCGATCAGACTGGACACCCTGGATATTACGGAAGTGCTCGTGAATGACGTCCGGCAGCCCTACCGTGGCCAGTAGTTGAACAACTCTAAAACGAGTGACCGAAGACTATGGTCTGCCGGATTGACAGTGTTGCCGCCAACAGCGCGGAGGCGGCGGGCAATCTGATCCTTGCAAGTCGCACGTCCGCTGTTAGTGATGTTATTTTGTTATCCGGCGAGAATGCCACCCTCGCTAATCCGGAGTGACCAACGATGCAGCCAGGACCTCAGCCTGCCCCCCCGGTGCTGAGTTTCTTGGCGGGCGGGCTATCCGCTCTGACAAACCTTCTGACGGTCACGCGAGACATGTCCAACTCTCGTGGGACGGCCCACCAGTATGTACACTGTGTTCCTGGGATTCGGTATAAGTGGTTGCGCCAAGATATACAGTCATGGTCTGGCTTAATATTGACATTGTCCAAGTTATGCAATATAAAAGATACACACCCTAACTGATTGCGGCAATTCTTTGGTGTTGGTTTGTGTTGCACACTTCAGCCGATTGGGCATGGACAGAAAGTAAGATGGCCGTGTCATTCCAGATGGATGACGTTATTGTTCACACAACTTGCGCCAATTAACGAGTGAGCCTTCACGTAGCCCCAATCAGCGAAGCCCAAAAAGCCGATGTCCTTGCCCGGGAACGGTGCACGATCGTCGACCCGCGGGTTAAGGTGCGCGCAGCTGGGTTTTTGAACCGGCCGCTGGTTCCCTGAACCAGGAGGGTGCTAACGGTCCGAAAAACGGCACAGCCATAATGGGGTAAACCATATGACAACAGCAACAAGACCCAAGCGTTCCTTGGCCGGGATCGAATTGATCAGGCTTCTCTCACGGGAGGGGGATCGGATCTTCACTACAGATCGGGCGAGAGAACTGGCTCCCCAGGCAGGTCTCCGTGATCCCTACGTGTGCGAATCCCTGCACCATCTGCAGCGCAATAACTGGATCGTTCCTCTCCGTCGCGGACTCTACGCGCTGTCTTCACCTGTTCCCGGTGTTGCAGACGTCCACGAGTTTGAGGTGGCCATGGCACTGCTTCAGCCCGCAGCCATTTCCCATTGGTCGGCGCTGAACTACCACGGACTGACAGAGCAAGTCCCACGAAAGGTGTTCGTGCTCACGACTACGGATGCATCCGTCCCCCGGAAGCGGGCAGGTGAAGGCACAAGCCCAGGGGGCGGATACCCTGTGAACGGAACCGTCTTTCAGTTCGTTCAGGTCCAGCCGGACCGTTATTTCGGCACCGAAACGGTTTGGATGGGGGACGCCCGAGTATCAATCACCGACCTGGAGCGAACCCTCCTGGACTGTGTGGCGATGCCGCAACATTGTGGCGGCTTTGGCGAGGTGATCCACGCCTTCGGGGCAGCCATACCCCGGGTCGACATGGAGCGACTTTCGGGATATGCCCTGCGGTTGGGTCCGACTATCGCCAAGCGAACTGGCTGGATCCTGGAGCACCATAACTGCGAGGCACCTCAACTGGAGGTATTGGCCGCAATTCCCATGAAGGGGACTGGCAAGCTTGACCCGACCGGTCCCAGAAGGGGCGTGTACAACAAGCGTTGGTTGCTTCAGGAAAACCTGCCATGAATAATACGCCATGAGGCCGCTGCGTAACCGCCTGCGAGAAGCCCGGCGGCAGCTTGGTCTACAATCCTACGTTGTCGAGCGGGACTATATCCTGTCCTGGGTGCTTGCTGGCATCGGCGCTGTGCCGGAGCTGAAAGATACTCTGGTGTTCAAGGGCGGAACTGCGCTGAAGAAGTGTTACTTCGGGGATTACCGTTTCTCTGAGGATCTGGACTTTTCAGCTCTGGAAGGCGTGCCTACCGGCGAGGCCATGGAAGAACTCATGGCCCTGGTATGTGAGGCAGCACGAAAAATGCTGTATGAGTATGCTGATGTTGAGTTTGTCTGTCAGCGCCATTTGGAGCATAACCCGCATCCGGGTGGTCAGGAAGCCTTCGAAATTCATGCCCGGTTGCCCTGGCATCCGCGGCCAGATATTCCAGTCAAAGTGGAAATTACCGTGGATGAGCTTATCGCCTGGCCGGTCGAACGGCGCTCGATCATTCACGGCTACGGGGAGCCGCTGGACGTAGAATTGCAGATCTATTCGCCGACCGAGGTTGTTGCCGAGAAGTTGAGGGCCATACGGCAACAACTGAAGTTGCTGGAACAGAGAGGATGGACCCGGAACCGCGCACGCGACTACTACGACCTCTGGCGCGTCCTGGGAACTTTCGGGGACAGTGTGGACCGGGTTAACTTTATTGGTCGTTTCCACGATAAGTGCAAACTGAGAAACGTCGACTTCGAAGGTCCGGATGATTTCTTCGACTCCCGGGTCATAGATGACGTGAAACAGGGGTGGGAATCTTCTCTTGCACCCTTGGTTACTGATCTCCCGGACTTTGATACGGTGATGGGCGAATTGCAGCCGCAGGTGGAGCTCTTACTTGAACCGGCACCGTAACGGCAATTATAGGACACGTTACCCGGCGGGTTTCAAGGGCCTTCTGTCAGTATGGTTCTGTCTCCTTCGGGCTGATGTCCAGTCGCTAGCAACGACACCCTGCCCAGGTGGCACACCGGTTGACTTGCAATGGGATCGACTGTGGCCAGCCAGTCCGGGCCGGACCTTTGCCTTGCCAGTAGCCAGCAGATAGGTAGAATTAATACCGCAAGAGCGGTAACCGTCAACCGTTATCGGGGAGTCTTGTCAAGAAGTTGGGCGGCCTCATGTGTTGTAGAACGAAAGGCATCATTTCTTCAGCTAAGCCTCCGGCCAACTCCCAAGCTTGTTCATCCGTTAGGATCTCTCCCGCTTTTAATCCCAAGTTTGCCATAGCGGTCCTTGTAGCGTAGTCGCTGGCTTGGGACAGTGCTTTCTTAAACCGGATCTCTTCAATAACGTTAAAGAGGTCGGTGAACGCCCGAAGGTATTCGGCGTCGTCGAACTTGTTGTAAGTAAATGCTTCATGAATCTCTGAGAGAGTTAAATCTAAATCGACTGAAAGCGTCAGGTCTTTACCCTTGATTGGGTCAATGGAGTAAGTGTGCTTAAAGTCCGCGCCGCTGTGCGATTGAGATAGGCACAGGACAACACGGAGCAGGCCAAACAGTTCGATGTAGCCTACTATAGTCGATTCTACTGGATCCCCCTTTACACAAACGCAGTGGAAGGGAACCCTGGCCGGACGGTTGAGGATGAAGTCTTTGTTACTGACGTACCAGTAACCGAAGCAGGGTTCCGCTCCTTCGTTCAACAAGTAATCAAAGGCCAAGTCGCAATTGCTGGGGTCCACCCCCGCGTCGAAGACCAATGCCAAAGCCGACTTTACCAATGACCTGCCTGATTCCAAACCTCCGAAATTGCCAGTTATCTCTATCAGGTCAGAGCTGTAGTAACGGTTTTCCTGGGCAGAGGCAATTATGCGATCCAAGTCGAGCTCATTGATTTGGGGATATTTTCTGCTGAGTCCCCGAAGCTGCTGTCGTAGTTCTTTTCTCGTTGCAGCCTCAACGTGCACCTTGGTGAAGTTTTCCTCCTCGGTTACTTCTCTGTGGGGAGTTCCACGACTCATAGAGCCATCTGGGCTCATCCGGATGCTGTCACCGCCAAGGGTTGAAAAAGTTTGTGAAGGGACCTCTCCTCTCTGGCGTGCAATTCCGAGCAGAAGGCACAACGGCTGCAGTTGTTTAGTTAGGCTGTCATCCCATTCTGAACCTGAGCGGCTGTTGCAGTCCTGACATATAAAACCCTTCACTTTCTTGCGTCCGCCGATGGCATTGAGTATTACATGCTCTGCGCTGTTGTTATCTATATTGATTTTGCTTTTGCATAGAGTGCAATGCTGGAGTGCCATTTCTAGCCGCCCCTCCTCTCAATCTTGGGGACACAATTATGCTAACTGTCCCCCTTCTGTTTCCGTCAATGCTTGCGGGAGTGTCACCACCCCTTCCGGGGTCGATTCCGGTAGGGGGCAGGATCGTACGCTATGGGGAAAGGCGGCGGTTGCGAGTGTGATAGACGGTTGGTCTGGGGAGTGAGAAGATCTCAGCGATCTCGCTGATGTAATACTCGCCTGTGGCGTGCATGCGGCGGAGTTCCCGCTGCTGTCTGTCCGTCAGTTTGGGTTGCTTGCCTGCCAATTTGCCCTTGGCGCGGGCGATGGCCATGCCCTCGCGGGTGAGCATACGGCTGAGATCAGCTTCGAATTCGGCGAGGCCGTCATACAGCGGAAACGTGCCGGGATCACCGTCGAGCCCGAGCTACTGGCCCAGATCTCACCCCTTGGGTGGGCCGCCCATATTCTGCTCACCGGCGAATACCGGTGGCCAAAACACCAATAGCGACCTTAACGTACCATTCTGCCCCCTACCGGAATCGACCCGTGCAGGTCATGATCACGACGTCGGCGCCGTGGGAATCAATTCCCGACCTGGTGAGAGTGGACATGCGCTTAAATCCTAACTATCAAAAACCTAACCGTTGCTGGAACGAGCGCCGGCTTCCGAAGACCAACGGTTCCCAATCTCCTTGAATTTCACTTCGATGCCTTCGACTTCGTAAGGGGCACAGTTGATTATCTCCGCGTCTTCCAAGTCGAAAACGGCAATGTTATATCCGACTCTGTCTCCCTGGTCGAACTGACTTCTATATACCAGGGCATCAAAGCCTGCCTCTTGGAACAGTTCCCCCAGGATTCGAGTTGGTAAGTAGCTCACATTCTCGTCCGAAGGCGTCACAGGCCGTGAAAAAGCGTTATCAATATCTATCCAAACAGCTTGCTCTCTGGCTTCTGCATCGGGTTCTTCTTTGCCAATGAGATGCCGAAGGTTTAGGTTGGTCCATGATAACTTCCCATGCCCTTCTGTCAGATCAATTGTTGCAAGTTCACGTGTGATCCTGAACTGGGCAACGGACACCTCAGACCCCACCCATGGCCTTACTTCAGAGATGGCTGTCTGTTTAGTCGAGGCCAAATAAAGAACAGGGATTCCTGCCGAATTGGCGCGACCTTCTTTAGAATGGGCAGTGTCAGGTTTCATCCTCGCCGGGGGAAAGCCGACCGGTTCTTCACCATATTCCATTCCATTCTCATCCTTCAAAGCTCGGTATTCAATGTCCAGCTGAGCGCGCCATAGAATAGAGCCCTCTGTTATCCTGGTACGCCGCTTGTTAGCTGTCTGCCTGACAGTGTCTAGGAAGGACTCTATCTCTTTGGTCCAGATATGACGACGATGTCGCCTGACGCGCTGTTCAAATTTTTGGTAACTTCTCCAAGAAGCGAACTCGGGAGTCTCCGGCTTGTCTGACGATTCCGGCAACAGTTCCTTTTCCATGTGCAGCATTCTCCTTGACGACAGTTTGGCCCCGAGCCGCGGAAGTAGAGATTCGGCGCGAATCCCTGGCCAATACCAAAAATTACTTAGTCAGCGGCCCTGTCGATTACGCTGCTTACATTGCTTCCTGGGCATGTCGCGAGTCTGGTATGGTGGGATGCTGCTCGATGTGGTTATCCGGTTCAACTGCAACGTGCATTTACTTGTGAGCCTCGCTAGCCGATGGCTATGATTCTTCGGGCCCGTGATGGGTCAAGCACGTGGAACTCATGCTTGGCACCAATGTTTATCTCCACACAAGTCCGCAACTTCCTTAGTTGCGATTCCTCGTCGGGTTCGCTGGCGAAATAATTCGGATTTACGTCCAGCAGTTCCCTGGCTCGCATTGCTGAGACGGGAAGGATTTCGATTTTCAGGTCTTGGCCGTCTTCGAACTGGGAGCGCACCAACCTTCCCCATGTCCCGAGGTCTACGACGTAGATCTTCTTCTCACCGTCGCGAGGCCCCCGCAGAATTGGGTGATCGTTGTACCTCGCCATTTCTCCGATGCGCTCGTTCTCCGGGACCTGCCAGTCCATTATGTACCCCTCGGGCCGGGCCATAGCCAGGTCGAGTCCCATGTCTTCCCAATACCCTGCCAGGACTACAGCGATTTTTCCTGAGGGGTTGATCTCCGTTATCTCCTGGTCTATTACCTGCAGGAAGGCTTCCGGAGAATCCAATGTGGCTATAACAGTAGCTGCACTATCCAGTTCCTCGCAAAGACCCTTCATTACATCGTCAGAGAGGCCACGTCCCCACCGGTCACCTTCAAGACGAGCGCAGCCAACACGAGGGTCCTCTGGTGACTCCGTCAGGAAGCCCTTTGGTACCAGTTCGCGAAAGCTGCGTTCCTGGGGAGCAGCTTCTGCCTCCCCCGAAAGGGATCCATAGGCTCCTGCTTGCTTGAATAGCTGCTCCAAGGGATTCTCGGCAAATGCCGTTGTATATACCTCCGACTTGAAGGTAGAGACCCTGTCCACGCTGAGTTCACGACCGATTATTTGATAGTCCTGTGCCACTTCGTCTCTTCGTTCAGCTGCCCTCAGGGCAGCAGTGGCCAACTGTCGGCGTTGCTCTTTCGTTACATCGGCATCGTCAACTACGTGAGTTGCAAGCCTTTCTGAATTCTGTACGAACCAAGCGGACACTTGAGTTGCACGTCCCTGCAGGCTGAGGTCGGGAGGTTCGGTTGTACTTAGGTCCATAAGGCGCACCGTAAAGAATGTCAGCGGATATCTTTCCGGAGCAATGGGACGAGCTAGAAAGCTGGGAGTTCCTTCCATATCCCAATCCCATTGCGACCACAGGGAGGATTGTCCGATTTCGTCGCGTTCCAGCGCCTGCACGAGGTTGGCTACCAATCGGCCAACACTCCCATGTGCTTCTCGTGCGACGTCCAGGTAGGGAGCGAGGTCCGCTATACCACCTTCCTCGGCCAGGATTAAAGCTCGCCCTGCCAAGCCCATCAGAACTATCCAGTATCCTTCCTGCACCTTCTGGTACAAGCTTCCCAACTCTTGTAGTTGCGATCTATCACCCATCAAATGAGGACGGAGAGTCTGGAGTAACACTTGGAATTCTCTGTGTAGTTTCCCGTAGTCTTCGGCCTGATCCGCACCCAAGGCATCGGAGAGAAAAAGCTCTTGCTGCCTGATCAGTTCAACGGCGTAGAGAGCCTTCTCATCCGCACTGCCTCCCCTAAGGAGCACCGGCATATTCAACCACGCCCTGCCGCGGAGCATCTCTCTAAACCCGCTGCCGCTACGGGATGCTATCTGGTAGTTCATCCTGTACCCGTCCAGCGCGGCCGTGAACAAATCCCCGCAACGTTTACGGGCGCCGGTGCTGACGAGCCAATAGTCGAACCTAAGGAGCATGCGTAAGTAGTCCAGATTCCCTTCATTAATCACTTCCTGGCGGAAGGAGTAGAGGTTACGGCCCAACTCCCTTAGCGGCGGCCATTCTGGTTGTTGCCCAGGGGGAGCCCATTTGAATCCAGTTTTCTCGATCTCCGCCATTGAGTCTTCGACAACTTCCTCGATCGACTCGAGGGACTGCCAGAACTCCCCCTGGCGACGTTCAGCCATCGCTCGGCGCGCCTCGTCCAGCAAGGCGCGAATCGACTCATCAGCCGAGCCTTCGTCTGGCCCCGGGAACATGTTAGTGAGGTTAACGTCGGTGGCATCACGAGAAGCAATGGTTCGCCTGAGCCGTTGCAGAAAAGCTTGGACTGCCACATGCACATCGCGTTTGTTGACGTCCCTCCTCAGGTTGGCCCAGTGTGCAGGTCGGGATAGTTGAATTGCTCGTTCCAGGAGGGCATAGGCCAACACCAGGTTAGCAAGAAAGGCAACGGCGGCGACCAGAGGAAGGTTGCAGAGGCCAGGTTTTGACATAGCTATTGCATTAGCCCAACCGGTGAAATCCTCATCGATCAGTATTACGGCTGTGACACTTAGGGCGACCAGGCTATTCCAGAAAATGGGCTTTACCCACGACCTGCGAATGTATTCGCGGTACATACGGTCGTCAACATCTCGCCTGCTGTTGGCACCCTGCATCACAAAGATGGTAACTGCCAGCGTCAATGCCGCGATCGCCCCCTGAGCAGTCAGCAAACCGGTTAGAGCCGCGCCTGCGTTCCTCACTTCAGGCAACCAGCATATTGGTGGAACTACTAATGCAAGTGCCAATATAGTCAAGACTGACATGGGGGCAACAGCAACCCACGAAATACGTCTCATTAGAAATTTGGTGATGTCGGATGGAATGTAGGCACGGTTAGCCCAGCCTCGTAGTGTCCAGCCTGCATTGCTGAGATTTCCTGGCAGCCATGTCTTCCTCCGTAATGAGCGAGTCAATGCCAACTTGGCGAGAATGCTCAAAATTAAGTTGGCGTTGGCGCAGGTGAGCGACGCGGTTGTCGGTATCGGAGTTAGTCAGTTCGTACATCCTTTCCTCCTCTATTTTGGTGGTGAGGGGTATTCAGAGACTGCATCTTCCCCGTCGCCGTCCTGCGTGTACTGGTGGGCAGGGTCTCCTCGGTCAACGGGCACCATGCCGTTGACCTGGCTTTGCTGCAAGTAATTCTTTGGTTAGCGGGGTTTATCTAAGCTCTTCGGTGTCAGGAATTCTGTTCAGCCAGGCCATGAAGTGAAACGCGACCAGGCGCCTTCCCTGCTCCTCCCCGGTGGCCATGCGTTCCAGCAGCCTGACCATGATGTTGCCGAGGGCGCTGAAAGGCTCGCACTCGCAGCCTTTTGCGGGCCTGGTCTAATCGAAATTGCCCATTTCGAAGTAGGCTTTGACCTCCCCTTGGGCGTAGCCCTCGACATACCAGCCACAGGGCTCAGGGCAGTCGCAAACTCCCTTACGCATGATAGGTCTCCCGTCTAATAGCCTTTGCATGAAGGGCGGCAGAGCTGAATGTGTGACTGGCTATTCACAAACTATGCCGGCGTCCTCCCCGTCACGCATGCGCTCACAATCGGGGCGTCCCCGCCTACAGGATACAGCCGTACTATAAATCCCCTCGCTCTGGGCCACTACTTCCTGGCCGCGCCCATGCGGAACTTCTTGGTCCCGCAGACGGCGCAGAGGCCGGTGACCGCGGGACGTCCGTTCTTCAGCACAACCTCCTGGGTCTCCAGGGTGTCCGTCTTCTCGCGGCACTTGAAGCAGTAGATCTGGTCGCTGGCTGCGCTGGTCATATGTTGCTCCTCCTGGATTGATTGCTTTTACTGTCCACCGCCCATCCGGCGGGGTTGGGGGATCCGAACTATGGCCCGACTGCGCCGCTGGGCCCGACGCTGCACTGTACCATACGGGGTCAAGGGGGCCTCTCCCGTAACACCTAACCACGGCGCGGGCCACCGCGATCGGCTGGTCACACCTGAAACTCCCCACGGTGGTACCTGGCCAACCGCTTGCCCGTCAGAACCGCCAACGCCTCGTCCACCATCACGCCGGTGGCCAGGTTGTCCGCCCGCAGCTCCGCCATCTTCAGCCGGTATCCGTCCTTACCCTTGGTCCCCTTAACGCGGTTGCAGTAGCTGCAGAGCAGCTGCAGGTTCCGCTCCTCGGTCCTCCCGTCGTCGGCCAGCGCCACGATGTGGTCCACCTCAAAGCGCAGGTAGTGGGGCTGGTAGATGCCGCAACCGGGGCAGATGCCCTGCTGCACCGCAAACAAGGCCCTCCGCACCGACTCGGGCGCCCTTTCCCGCCCAGGTCCTGACCGTCGCCCTCGCGGCGGCCGCTTCTCGTAGACCTCCTCCGGTTCCAGGTACTCCCGCACCAGCGCCAGGTCCATGGGCCGTTCCGGCTCCCTGAAGATGTACCGGCCCCGGCCCACCCGGGCCAGCAGCTGAGGGGCGGGCTTGGAGTGGGACTCAGGGCTCATGCCCGCCAGGTCCGAGAGTTCCCGGTTGACCAGGTTCCGGTCCCGCTTGGCCCGTGGATCAAATCCGGCCACACCGGTGCTGGCCACCGCCTCGTAGATCTCCCCGGTGCTCAGGGGCCGTTCTTTGTGTTCGGCCATGACCCGCACGATATGCGGCCTCAGGCTGCCAGCCGCCATGTCGCTCCTCCTCGTCTTCGCCGGAACCGGCGCTGTTCAGGCATCTCCATCAGATTATATATCCACGGCAAGCGCTCCTGCCGCGCACCATGGTTCCCTCCGACAGGTTCCCTGCGCCGCTGCACACATTTTAAACAGGCCGCCCAGCTCTGGCGGCCTGTGGTCGGCAGGCATTGGTTGAGGGAACGGAGGGAGCTGGCGGTGCCCCGCCAGAACCAAAGGGGACGATCCTATGGCCTGACCCTTTCCCCCTGCTCTCTGTTGAGTTCCATCTCCTGGTCGCCATTGCCGAGGGAGGTCCGTTTCCCAGTTCGCCAACCCTGCGTGGGGCGCGGCGGGTTCGGAGAGAGACCTGCCCAAACAGCTGCCGCCTGCTGCAGGTAACCGGACACGCCCCGCGTTGTCGGAGCGTCAGCAGCGGAGATGGAATCCGGCTGGGCGCAGGCTCAAGCGGTAATGCGGCCGACCAATTGGTCGGCCGCGTCTCGGTGGGAAGCGGGTTGGACAGAAGTAACGGCGTGGCAGACCGGCGTCAGCGCAAGGGTGCCTGCACCGAGGCGGGTCATTCTCTCCAGGCCCAGCCAGTTCACCATCCAAACAGATTCAAGAGGTACGCCCAGACATGCAGATGTATCCCAGGTCATTCCCCCGCCACCGGCTCAATGACCCCTTCAGACAGGCCGAGAAGCGCATCTACGAAGCATTGGAAACCTGCGGAGCGCGAGGCTTCGCCTACTACGAGTGGCAGCGGAACAAGCAGTCGCTGCACCTGGACTTCGCCCTGTGGATACCGGACGTTGGCCGCTTCGGCCTGCAGGTCAAGGGAGGGCATTACAGCTTCTCCGAGGGGGAGTGGTACCGCAGGAGAGGCCGCAGGGGCTCCTATGGCATGGTCAACACATGCCCACTGGCCGTGACCTCCGACAGCACCATGAGCCTCCTCAACGAGGTTTCGGAGACCCTGCAACAGCCATCCTACTTCGTACCCGTCCTGCTGTTCCCCGACATGGAGCCCAATGCCGCCATCAGCGCCAGGGCCCGGCGCAGCAACGTCCACCTGGTATGGCAGGCCGACCGCCTCCTGCCCCGCCTCCTCGAAATTGCCCGGGAGGCCCACGTGCTCCATCCGCCGGTTTCATCGGACATCCGCAGCGAGATAGCGGTTATCACCGACGGCCAGGTCAGGTATTCGGAGCATATTGCCAGCGGCAACCCCTCGGGTTCTGGGCCGGTTCCGGCGGCTTCCATCTCCGCTCCAGGGTTGCTCATCAGCAGCGCCGGAAAGGTGCGGTTCCACGGCAGGGCGCCGGACCGGCGGGCCACACCAGACAGGGAGGATCCGGACATGTAGGAGACGAGAATCAACATCAGCCGCATCCAGCAGTTTCATGGCCAACGGCAACCGGTCGCTGCACTGGCAAGTGCGGTGGCCAACAAACCCAAATTCAATGATGATTCAGGAGCTACAACAACATGGAAATTCTACCCATCAACGCAGCGGAGCTGCTTCAGGAGCCGGACCAGGCCGCCCTCCGCCTGGTCCACACCCAGATCGAGAACAGCCAGGAGGCGGGCCAGGCCCTCTACTTTGCCAATGAGGGTCCGCGAATGCGGCGCCCGGACTTCCTCCTCGGTCTCGTCGACCGGGCCTATTTCGCGCTCCAGGTCGCCGTCCAGCCCCACGGTGTCAGGGACGGCAAACTGGTGCTGGTCCCCGCGGCGGCCGGGGTAAAGCCGGCATTGAGCCCGGTGGGCTACGTCTCAGCCCGTTCTGTCGGCGTCAGCAAGGACGTCAAGAAACACCTGGGGTACCGCATATTCGTGATTCCGGTGGCCGTGTTCGTGGGCGAGGACCCCGACAACACCGTGCAGGCCTGGGCCATCGAGCACGATGTGCGGATCCTCTTCAGCACCGACCACCTGATGGAGCAGCTGGTCGTCATTGCCGAGGAATACGCTGACCAGATCTATACCCCGCCCACCATGGCGGAGATCCGAGACGTCATGGGAGTCTTCAATGCCGAGGCGCTTCCCCAGGCGGCGCCGGCGCCTCAGGGCAATCAAGTGCCCATTCCTGACGGGGACCTGACGGCCCGCCAGGTGATCATCCAGCACGCGGACACGGTCAACGTTTATACCGTCGGAGCCGGCGGCGATGGAGCGGGCGCCGTCTCCAGCGCCCGGAACGGGGTGGAGGTGGACCTGGAAATGCCCTGACGACCGATTGCGCTGCACATGCACCGCCGGTCAGGTAGTAGCCGTAGGAGGAGGTCATTGCCCGGCCTCCTCCTGCCGGCCAGCGCGCACGCCATGGGCAAACTGTTTTCTGTGAGGCAATCCGTCCGCTCTCATAGGGAACACCCCCGATAATGAATTTTTCGGCTCCTCCGCAACACTGACGGACCTTCCCTGAGCTGTCCGGTTACAGGGGCTTACAGTTCAATGCCGGACCTGGTTGCCAACGGCGCGCTCACGTCCCATTTTTGGTAAGTATATATCCCAATATATGGGTGCTTTTTCTAGCGGTTCGGGTGTTGTTCCGGGGCCCCGGAACAACACCGAATATTGATATAGGCCTCTTCAAGCGCTTTCTCACCCGTATTTGACAGGTGGACCAGGTATTTTCCCAGGAGTTCCTGTTCGTAGGGGGTCATGGCGCCCTCTCCTTGTCGGTAGTCTGCCGAGTTAATTCTGTTTTCGTCAACTGCGTGGGCGTCTTATCCTGCCTGGTTTTAGAGACTGGACCAGTTGCTGTGAAGGGCCGGCGATCTTCCAACTTCGCGCGGCTATTGCTTCGTTGATAGCGTCAATCGTTCGGACTCCCTTCTCGTCGTTGTCCAGACGCACAATCCTTTCGACGTCTGGAGAATCTGTCGGAGCAATTGCCACGTCGTGAGCCACTGGAAGCCAGGCTCCTTGTATCCAGCGTTCAAGGCTGCTGTCTTTAACTATAGCCAAACCACAACTACCTGCGATAAAACTGTTTTCGGGGGAGGCAATGACAGCAACTTGCAAGCCAGCTGTTCTTATAAAGTTGTCTTCAACTTCTTGAAGAATGGGGTGCGATCCAGCAGAAAACCTTGCGTTAGAATTGTGCTGACTGTCATCCACTAAATCTGCCACCCGGTCAATCTGAAGCAGTTCTTCTTTACTTGGGAGAATAACTCCGTATTTCTCGGCAACCCTACTGGCTGCTTCGTAGAATGCGTCATCGTATGGTCGGTACTGCCAAATCTCAGCCTGACCTTCGGGGGTTCGCCGTGTCATGGCGAGGTAAAACTCTTTCCAAGCGCGTCGCTGATTAGGAGATAACTTGGGGCAACGACCTCTTCGTGCTTGCTCAATAATTCGTTGAATTGCCGGTTCTGCTTTGTCTTCAATATTACTGAGAGTATTCTCATGCTCAAAGGTTAAATCGACCGTGTAGCTTTGCCCTGAATCCGAGGGTATTACGTTGCGAGTTGCATTCAGGTCTCGTTGCTTGAAGACGTTTGTGGGATTGGTTTTATATACGTTCTCGCCGTCGTTGACCCAGATTTTGCCGCTGCTATTACAGAAACGTTTCAACAGCATTTCAGGATTATAGTGGTGACCTCTGGGGCTACTCGCTTGCATCTCTCCTCCTGCATTTCTAGAGCAGTCAACGCTTGGCGTCCAGTTGCTTTTAACCCTCTCTCCCCTGGTAATACCTGGCCACCGCGCCCCGGTCGGCGGCTTGTCGCTCGGTGTACCGAGCCGGCATTTTGGAGCTTTTCCACCGACCCGCGGTCATCAACGCCGGCAGCTCCACGCCGCTTTTCACCAGGTCCTGAGCCATGCCTACTCGGCCGCTGTGACCGGTGTAGCCGTCGCCCAGGCCTGCGGCCTCCGCGGCAGCCGTGACCCGCTTCCCGATGTTGCGGGTGGTCATCCCGAATACTGATGCCCCTGGGTCCAGCAGGTCCGGCGCGGGCCGGATGGCCAGCAGGGCCTGGGCAGCCTCCCTGCCGACGTAGAGTACCACGCCCTCGGCTTCCTGGTCGGTCTTGGACCTGCGCAGTGTAATCAGCGCGGCGCCGTCGTCCCGGAACTCCAGGTCGCCCCAGGTGAGCGCCGCGGCCTCGGACCTTGTGAGCAACCCGTCCCTGAGGGTGGCCAGCAGGGCCACGTCCACCCGGTCTCTCCAGGACGCTCGCTGTGCCGACTCCAGGCCCTTGCCCCGGCCGCCGAAGGGTCGTTTGATGCCGGCGGTGGCCTTCACCCGCCGCCAGGGCCTCGGCGGTGAGCGACCGTGCCTGCTTCTGGGGTTTTCCGTGGGCCCGGGCGATGCCCTTGATGGCCTGACGTACCCCTCGTTATCGGTGGGATCAGGGTGGCCAGCGGCCTTGTGGATCGCGGCCAGGGCTGCCTTGTGGAGCCGGACGGTGGTCACCGAGAGGCGGCGCTCCTCGGCCAGGTGGGCCAGGTAGGCGGCCACCAGGGGCGGAGATGCTGGGAGCGCCAGGGCTCCCCGGGCCTGGGCCCAGGCTTCAAAACTCTTTCACGCGGAGTTGTACATGGCCCGGGTGTTGTCGGAGAAGCTGGAGTCCAGGGAGCGGTGCAGCCGGGCCAGGTCGGCGCTGGTGGTGAGACCGGTGATGGAGGCCGGCAGGGCCTCAGCGGATTCCTGGGGGACTGGCAAGAGATAATTCTGCGTGGACATGGTCGGCCTCCCTGGCAGGTTTTACAAACCAATGAGGGAGCATTGCCTTAAGGGGTTGTCTCGACGTTGATGATGATCCGGCAGTGGTCGCTGGAGCCCCATTCTTCGACCTGGTTCATTGCTCGGGTGGTCACATCCTTGGTCAAGGCACGGGATGCGAAAACGTGATCCAATTGCAGTTCTGCCGTTTCCGGTTTCTTCCTAGCGGTATGGTACGTGGGGACGTCCAGGGAGCCCACGGTGAGATTTTCCGGCACCGGATCGGCCTTGCGGCCGTCGGGGTATCTGGGGCCCACGTATTCCAGGCCCAGTACAGCCAGTCGGTCAATTATGGTCTGGGCCCTGCTGGTGAAGGTGCTGGAGTCACCGAAGCAGACGTTTAGATCTCCTGCCGCGACGATTCGGTGCTCTGGGCCGTCTCCCGAATATGAGGGAACGAGGACGGTCAGATCTGAAATTATTCGGTGGGCCGATGCGTCGGGATAGAGCGACCTGGACCCTACATTGGGATGCGAGCTCTGCCAGGCTGCATACATGGAAACGACGTTGAAGGGTTCTCCTCCGTCCACGGCGGTGACTGTGGCGGCGTCCCATAGCCCTATACCACTGGCCGGCATCTGGCGCGGCCCTAGCTTGCCTCGGTGGGGCTCAACCTGCTCGTACCATTGGACTTCCACCCGGTTTGAAAGCTTCACCACGCGTGGCGGTCGGAGAGCCGTGGCAGTGTAAGATTCGCCTAGCCAGGGTTTGTACGGACCGAGTTCTATAGAGTCGAGGACGTCAGGGGGCGGCGTGCAGGTTTCCTGCAGCAGAGCTACGTCGGCGTCCATTTCAAGTAAGTCGAACCAGGGCTGCCTGGCAAATCCCGTGTTCCAACTGACTATCTTGATCATGGCTTATCTCCCGGATGTCTAGAGGTGGGCGTCCGCAGGTTCTGGGGGGTGTCCTGGGGAGCTGGCAGGAGGGGGTTCTGGTGGGCCAATTCGGGGCACCTCACGAGTTCCTACAAGGGCAATTATAGGACATGTTGTGGAGGCGAAATACACCTGTGGCCTGGCCGGCATTTCCGCACAAGAGAACCAGGGGCTTGGCGTCGTATACTGACCGCAAACATATTCGCCGAGGTGACGACCATGCAACAGCCTGTCGGTTTTCCTCCCTTCCAGCCCTATTCGGACTCTGCTCCGGAGGAAATCCCCCTAAACCTGTTTCCGCTTGATGAGCAGGTGATGGTTGCCCTGGCCCATTGTCCCGGGGCGTCCGTTCCAAATATCTCGGGGTTGTTGGGTGTGGGCGAAAAGCGGATCTACGAGGCCTGTGCGAGCCTCGAGGGGCAGGGGTTTATATCTTATCGCGAGATGGGAGTGACCCGGGACAGCATCCGCCGGTTCTGGCTGTCCCGGCTGGGCGTCCTGCACGTAACCAGGCCCTGCGAGCGCGAAGGCCTGACCCGTCCGGCATTGCCTCTGAGCCGGCAACTGACTGAGGATGGAGTCCTGAAGCAGCTGGAATGGTTCACGACGACCGAAGCGTTGTACGAGGCTATCCTGCATTTTTGGACCAGCGGGCTGGCCGAGCCTTTCCAGTGGGAGTCCCCTTATGCGGAGCCGGCTGCCAGCAGCCTGGTATGGCTGGGGATCCCCGCCCTGACTGAGGTCCGGTTGGTGTTCAGCGGCCGGCTCCACGCGGTCCTGACCTGGCGGTTCCAGCGCCCTGGCCGTCGCCCCCGGCATTACTCCCTGCCCGTTTTCGGAGCGGGCCTGTTGCCGCAGGAAGACTATCAGAACCGAAGCCTGCGCTTGGAGTCTCAGGTGATTCGCGCTCCCAGGGATCCTGAGAATAGTATCTGGTGGGATATGGATCCGCCCGTCGTGGCCATTGGGGTGGATGAGTTCGCCGCGTGGCGGGCACGAAGGGCGTACGGGGACGATGTGTCGGTGGGTTCCATGGATCCGGAAGGGCGCCTGGTCTGGGCTGCCGAGGCCAGCCACAGCGAGTGGACCGTGGCGGAAAGCGGCGGGTCGGACAGGGTGATAGGCAACCCCGAATCGGCGATACGGGAGAGGGCTCCGGCCCTGGTGAAGCTGGGGAAGCGGGAGTACCGGGTCTTCTCCTTCATCGGACAGTTCCGGGCGGCCAGGCCTTCGCACCTGGCCAGGGCTTTCAACATGGGCGGGGGCTCGGTCAAAAGGGCCGTAGGGAATCTGGCAAAAGAGGGACTGGTAGTAATTGTTGACGGTCACCTGTACCTGGGCGCGCAGGGTGTGGCGCTGCTGGCGGCCCGGGACCGGATTGATGGCAAGCGACTCGTTGAGGTTACCTACGAGGACCCGACGGGAGCGGCGGCGGTCCGGGAGCGGCGGCGCGATGAGGCGGTGGCCGAGGTGGCCTCCTATTTTATGGCCCGTGGCCTGGCGGTGGCAGCCGGCTGGCGGTGGGTCGTCGCCTGGGAGGGCGGCCAGTTGGCCCCTGACCTGTGGGTGCTGGTCCAGGCGCCCGGCAGCCAGCAGGGAACCTGGATCCCTGTGGAGATGGAGTTCTCATCGGAGGAAAAGCTGCGCTCGTACCGGCTGGCCCCCAAGGATCTACACCAGGATTTTCCCATCCTGGTCATCACCGGAGAGCCGAAGGCGGCGGCGTTGTTTGACGACTTGGCGGGAGACCTTACCATCTTCAGCACCACGCTGGCCGACTTCAGGAAGGGCATCTGGGAGGGGCCGGACAGTGTTTGGCGCCGGCACGGCGGACCGGTGGATCTGCACAGTATCGCAGGGCAGTACCGCCCTCACCTCCGGCAGGAGACCGGCAGAACCGTCGACACCTCCACTCCCCCCGGGGATGTGTGGATGAAGCAATTTCAGCGGGAGTTGATCTGGGAAGACCCCCCGACCGAGGGTTGGCGTGATTGGGAAAGGGAGCCCGTCCGACCTGCCGTCGAAGAGGGCGAGGAGGGGTCCGTGGCTCGGCCTGCCGCAAATACTTCACCACCGGTCCGGTCCGTGGCGCCAGGCGACAAACCGACTACCGCGCCACCTGAAGTCCAGCCTCAGCCTCCGGCAGCGCTCGTGCCGACCAGGCCCCCGGCTGCCCCGACTCGCTCCTCCCGTCCCGTTCCGGACGACATGCTTGCTCCCATGCCGTGGGAACTGATTCGGCAGCGCAGGCATGTCCTTTCCAGGATCAACCTGGCGTTGGAATATGCCTATGCCGTTGCTGAACGTCGCGTGCAACTGGACAAGGAAATGTCTCCAGTGGAGCGGGCGTGCCTGCAACTGGTAATGGCAACTGTGACCTACGGCGTTGCGCTGGACCAGGAGTTGGATGAAGCCAGAGTGAAAGGAATTGTTGACCTGTGCCTCCGGCTGGAGGATGAGCACCAGGAGGCGATCCGGTCTGCCGGTTGGGTCAGGTGGCTGACGGTGTCGGAGTCCTCCATGCACCCCGCCGCCGCCGTTAAGGAGATGGTGAAAGAGTACCCCAGTTCAGGGCCGGGGGCCCGCAGGATTTTCGGCCGCTGGTCCTCTGCTTTGAGGAAGGCGGTTCGCGCTGCCCGGAAGGAGGCCATGACACTGGAGTCCGGCGCGGATAGCTCGGAAACCGAAGTGTCCTAGCCAGGGACGATGGGGTCGCCGGCTACAAGAAAAGACGCTTGGGTTTCTTTTTCGCCTGGAACGGCCGCCCCAGGCAATGTCGGGGGGCTGTTATAGAAAGGGAGCCAAACCGCAGGGGAATCGGCGGGGGCAGGCGGACACTCCGGTCCCGCCCCGTCAGGGCCCCGGGGGAGGCCGAGCAGAGGGGGCCCGAGCCGTGGCTCCGGGGGCAGGACGGCCGCCCAGGTGCGGTGGCATCAGTCCTGGGCAGCCAGGCGCTGGATGGTGGCCACCGATCCGGCTGGCCCCTGCCCGTCAGGTGTTGCGGCAGTTGGCCCCACGGCCTGTCCGTGGCGGGCCGGAGGAACCGGACCTGGTGGGAGACGTGGCCGTGGCCACCGAGTCGAGCGTCGGGGAGGATTGGAACCCTGCCTGGAGTACAGCCTTGGGGCAAGCTCCCTGGGACCAAGTGCGACCCTGTAATGCAGCGTCGCTACATTGTCGATACGGGACGCGGGAGCCCAACTTGGCGGAGCCTGGTCGTGTCCATAGATTGTCGTTACAGCATCGGAGACGCGGCCCCCGATGTTCGTTGGGCGGCGGCCGTCTGGAGTGTTCTCGGTGCTCACCTTCGTCGTGCAGGCCCACTGCACGTCACGACAATGTCGGTTACCGGTAATCCGTCAGGTCGAGGCAGGCATCGTAGAGCGCCTGGTCGATGGGGAGCAGCGTTGCGCCGTGTATCCCGAACAAACGCAGGCCGGGCACCAGTGGTACGGCAGACTGGAGAGAGATGGTCCTGGCCTGGCTTTGGGCCACCTGTCGGGCTAACGCAACTGCCGGCGCCAGGTCGGCATCCTGGCTCACAATGATTGCATGGTCATAGCTCTGCTGATGAGTAGCCTGGACCAAGTCGATCGCCAGGCTGACGTCCACTCCTTTTTCTTTTATGTCCTGGCCGTAGGCTCTCAACCGGCCTCGGTAAACATAAACCCCTTGCCGCTGCATGGCCCTGAGCTTATTGTTCCAGAACCTATGCCACGGGGCATCTTGTGACTGATGTGGGACGCCGGTGTAGAAACGGATTGCGCTCACAGTGCGTCCGGAGGTAGTGGAGGCGAGGGCCGCTGCCAGCTTCACGACATCATAGCTGGGCCAGTGGTATGGGCGACCAGGTCCGAAAGCCCGCATCGCCAGGCGGTAGAGGTTTTGGCCGTCAATGAGGACTAGCGTACGCATAGGCAAAAAAACACCCGCCCGGGGGACCGGCTTGCGCCAACCCAGCGGACGGGGGGTAAGTACTGCCAATGGTAAAGATTCCGGCCATAATTGTCAACTTCGGTTACTGCCGCGGAGGGGGTTGGTAGAAGTTTTCTCGGAGGATTAGGTGGACGGCTTCCTCGTCAATCACATTAGGGTTGTCGAATGGGAACACCAAGTCCGGCATCAGTTTATCGATGCAATAGGAGCAGTCGCCACATCGGGCTAAGGTCCCATTAGAGCAATCCTCGCATTTCTCGCCATTGCAGACATAGTAATCAGGCTTCTCCATGGTCGGGCCTCCCTGAAGTTATTTGACCACTGACCTTTTCATCGTATCAGAACCACGCTCCCGCCAGGTGTGTCGACAGTCTATTGACACGGCGACAGGACGTACGACAGGAGCCCCGGAGTGCCGTCTCCGGGGCTTATCTGTGTATGGACAAACTATTTACACGGGGAGCACTGACCCCAGTTCGCGCGCGCCGATCATTGTTACGGACCGCCTTGGGCCAATTCGAAGCTGCGCAGCGAAGCGTCGGAAGTATCATCATAACTTTCCCGGGTCTCTTCCAGCGCCGTGGCTG
>MKWU01001422.1_pt1 | contig 41288 bp, 33 predicted proteins | sample 809101 | NCBI WGS metagenome assembly MKWU01 (sample SAMN05860141, study PRJNA318959) | sponge metagenome | host: Aplysina aerophoba | place: Slovenia: Piran, Adriatic Sea, Gulf of Piran | collected 2013-05-07
GTCCGCGCCCACCGTCGCCGTCCACGCGCCGCCCGCGTCCGACGTCGCCGTCAGCGTCCCGCTCCCGATCCGCACCGTCACCCCCACGCCCGCCTCGCTCCCCGTCGCACCGCTCACCGCGAACCCCACCGCCTTCTCCGCGATGTTCACCACGTCGTCGTCCGTCACCGTTCCCACCGTCACCACCAGCATCCCCGGCTCCTCCACCGCCGGGAACACGACATCCACCGCGCTCGCGTTGCCCGCGTCGTCGGTGACCGTCACCGTCGCCGTGGCGGACGCCGCCACCGTCGTCGGCATGCCGCTGATCGCCCCCGTGCTCCCGTCGATCTCCAGCCCGGCGGGCAGACCCGCGGCCTCGTACGACGCAATGTCCGTGTGGCTCGTCGTCGGATTCATCACCGCGATGGCCACGCCCCGCGGCAACGCCGCCGGCGGCGTGTAGCTCACCGACGGCGCCGCCAGGTCCACCGTCACCGTCTTCGTCACCTCCGCCGCATCCGTGAACCCGGCCTTCTCCGCGTTCACCGTCAGCACCACGCTCGGCCCCGTGACGTACGCCGCATCCGCGCCCACCGTCGCCGTCCATGCGCCGCCCGCGTCCGACGTCGCCGTCAGCGTCCCGCTCCCGATCCGCACCGTCACCCCCACGCCCGCCTCGCTCCCCGTCGCACCGCTCACCGCGAACCCCGTCGCCTTCTCCGCGATGTTCACCACGTCGTCGTCCGCCACCGTCCCCACAGTCAGCGCCAGCTCGTCGTCGGCGTTGGTCACCGTGACCGCGCCCACCGACAAGCCGTTGTAGCCCGCGTCCGTGCTCGTCACCACAATGGCGATCTCGTATTCCTGGTCCCCGTCCACTGCCGCATCGTCCACGCCCGTCACCGTTACCGGTTGCGCCGTCGCCCAGTCCGTTGCCGTGAACGTCAGCGTTGCCGGCGACACCGTGCCTTCCCCGGTGTCGCTGCTCGTCAAACCCACCTCAACCTGCGCCGACGGCGCGGTCGACAGCGCCACCGAGAACGTCGCCGTGCCTCCTGCTTCCGTGGTGCCCAGCCCCTCCACCCCCGTCAGCGTCAGCTCCGGCCCCTCGTCATCGTCCGTGATCGTCACGGTCAGACGCGTCCCGAAAGCCGTGCCCCCCAACGTGGCGCCTATCAAGATCGTCTCGTTGTCGTCGTTCAACGTATCGTCCATCGCCGTCACCACCGCGGACACTCTTGACGCCTCCGTGCCGCTCCCGGCCGGCAGCGTCAGCGTCAACGCCGCCGGATTCACCGTGTAGTCCTCCGTTGCCGTGGCCGTCCCACCGAATGTCAGCACCACCGTCTGTTCCGTCGCAAACGTGGACCCCGTTCCCGTACTCACTGTTACCGTCGACGTCCCTTCCGCCTCCGCGATGGCCGTGGCCGTCACCGAGAGCTCCGGAGCCGGCTCATCATCGTTGTCCAGGATCGTCACCGTGGAACGACATGGACTACAGGGGTCGCCGGTTGCCGTCTGCATCCGGACGATCGTAGAATCGACGCTCGGAGCAAGTCCCATATCCACGTTGATCGTCTCTTGGGTCGCGCCCTCGTGAATCGAGTCCTCCAGGATATCGACCGTGAACGATTGCGTGAACGTGAACACCGTGCCGCTCGCCGTCCAGTCCGACGCCTGAATCTGAGGACTGACCGACAAGGGCGAATAGTCTTCCGCGTTCCGGGCTGTTCCTCCTGTTGTCAGAGCCCTAAGAGCCCTCACGCTCCTGTTCGGTCTCGCGAACCCCTCCAACGTTCGTGTTTCGACGCGGAGGGTGACCGAACCCGCACCCTCCGCCACTTCGTAGGAGTCCGCACCCAGTCTCGCCACGATCATCCCGTCCGGCGTCGGCAGCGCCGTGATCTCCACCTCCGCCGCGCTTACGTCATACAGCGTCACCGGGTCCACCGACGCCGTGATCGTCGCCGCCGTCGCGGGCGACCCGGGATCGAACCAAAAGACGGGGATCGTGTACGTCGTACTCCCGCTGCCCGCGGCAAACGTCACTTGCGCGTTCCGGGAATTCGTACTGGCAAGCGCCTGCCGCACTGGTTCGCTCACCGTCACGCCTACCGTCAAGGCATCCGTCAGGTCCCCGGTGCGGGTGAGAGTCAGAGTGGGGACGTGCATCCCCACGACAATCTCGGAGTAGTCGGTGGCGAGGGTGATGTCGCCAGCCGGCACCCTCACGGTTACCCAGTCCGTGGCGCTGGGGGCGATGCCGCTTGCCGCCTGATCTTGGGTTAACGAGCTCGGGGCCAGCTTGGGGCTCACGACCAGCCTGAAGTGCAGATTCCTTGGCGACGGTGCGGTGAAGGTCGGTGTCGCGGTGGTCCCGTCGGTGAGCGTGACGGTCGCGGTGCCGGTCACGGCCGTGTTCGAGTTCGCACCGTCCACCTGGGTCCATTCCCAGGTCACGTTGTCGCCCCAGGGGCCCCCGCGGGTGCCCAAGAGCGTGACCGTCACTCCGGGCATCACCGACTGGTCTTCGCCGGCGCTGGCCGTCGGCCTGAACGGCGCGCCGGTGTTTCCAGCCAGGTACAGAAACTGCAGTTCAGTGAGTCCGTCGAAGACGCCCCCCGGCAGCGCGGTCAGGGCGTTGTTGGTCAGATCCAGGATACTCAGCCCAGTGGTTCCGTTGAAGATGCCTGCCGGCAGTGCGGTCAGGGCGTTGTCCTCCAGATACAGGTCCTCGAGATCAGTGAGTCCGTCGAAGATGCCCGCCGGCAGTGCGGTCAGGGCGTTGTCGCTCAGATCCAGCTCTGTCAGGCCGCCGAGTCCGGCGAAATCTCCCGCCTGCAGGCTCGTAAGACCGACATTGGTCAGGGACAGACGCGTCGTGATGGCCGCGAGGTGGGCGTTGGTCAGGTCCGCGCAGTCGGTGACCCCGGAGACCGCCTCTACGATGGCGTCGCGCACCGCGGGCGAGCGAAGGCACACATCCGTCGTGGGGACCTTGATGGCGAAGATGTCCGACCCCGTCGCGCCGTCGTCGTCGGTTGCGGTGACCTTGACGGAGAGCGTTCCGCTCGCCGGCGGCGTGCCCGAGAAACTGCGAGCCGACCGGTCGAAGGAAAGCCAGGTGGGCAGGGCGGTGTCGTCGGACTTCGTCGCGGAGTAGGTCAGCGTCGCGGGGGTCTCGACGTCGCTGAACGTGTCCTCGGGGACGGTGTAGTTGAACAAGACTCCGACATGCGCGACCTGGACTGGAATTTCCTTGACCACGAACGGCGGGTCGTTCACCGCGGTGACGTCGATGGTCATGAAGTAAGCCGTGGTGCTATCGATCGTGCCGTCGTTCACCCTGAAGTCGAACAACGAGCGGCCGCTGGCGTCGGCGGCCGGAACGAACACGAGATGGCCCCTGTCGATCTCGGACTTGGTTACCGTCCTCGGCCCGTCCGCCGACGTGTGCGCCGTGCCGTTCACCTGGAGGGTGCCGGTACCCCGTAGTCCGAGGACCTTCACGCTGGAGAGCGTGTCGCCATCGGCGTCCATGAAACCGAAGTCCGACGCGGCGAAGGTGTACGCCACGTCCTCCGCCGTCGTCACCGTCCCGAATGACGCCGTCGGGGCTGCGTTGAGAGCGCGGATCAGCTTGACCCTCAGGGATTCACCCGGGCCCTGGCCGGACGGGAGTCGGTTAGTGTAGTGGCTGGTGGTAAATTGGTACGTGGAAGAGAACACCGCCGCATTGTGCAACGGATAACTGTAGGTCGTAAAGTCGTTGGCGTCGTCCTCGTTCTGGAGTTGCAGGGTGAGTTCCGACTCGGCTGCGGCAGGCAGCCGCGTCGGCGCCAACGGAGTTCCGGTCGCGAAACGGAGCCCTAGTAGGTTATTGGAAGTACCATGCCACAATGACCAGATGGTGTACGTCGTGCCGTCTAACTCGAAGTCGTCGTCGGATACAGACCCATCCCCCCCAGCGGAAGGATGGCTATACTTTGCCTCATCGGCGCCTCCCCCCAGCGTCATGGTCGCGGACCAGATCTCGGTGACGGTCTGTGCGAAGGCGGACGGAGGCGAGGAGGCAGCAGCCCAGATAACCAGGATCAGGAGCCACGGCAGCATACCTCGAATACGAGGGAAGCGGAGGACGCCCATGTCCTCGTTGCCTTGTTGGCCGATGTTTTCCGTCCCCGCTGTCGCCATCCGCGAAGACCTCCGACGCTACGCCCTACACCGGCCGCCCGGCCAAGCCGGTTCCCTCTCAAGCCGGCGGCAAGTCATCCTTGATCGTGTGCCGCGTTACCTTCCTTACGTTTTGACAGAATTGACATATATTAGAATATAATGTCACGAAATCTTATATTTTTCACTATAGTAAGTGAAAACAGAATATCGTCTTCGCACGCGCCGTACCCGAGCACCTGCGCACAAAAGAAATTGCAGTTCGGTGAGATCGGTCGATTCTCTGATAAGAAACCCGCCGCCGACAGGCGGTTCGGCCGGGCGTCCCGGCGCGGGCCGGCGCTCCACCCGCTGCCAGAGGTGCTGAGACGATGGCACGGCGGGCTCGGCAGGGCCGGAACGTGAAGGGCCCGGCGCCACCCGCCGTCGCGGCCACGCGGTGGCCGGAACGCGCCCTGGAACGGGGCGCGCTGGCGCTCCTCGGCCTGGTGATGCTGACGCCGCTGGCGGTGCTGCCGGACGTCGTGTTCTCGTCCACCGTGGCCAAGGCGGTGTACGCGCGCTCGCTGATCGCGGCGGCGCTGGCGCTGTGGGCGGTGCTGGCGGCGCTGCGCCCGGAGCGGCGCTCCCCGCCCGGCCTTCTCCTCCTGTTCGCCGCCACCGTGGCCACCGGCGCACTGTCGGCGGCCTTCGGCGCGAGCCTCCAGCGCAGCCTGTGGTCCGAGTACCCGCGCATGGGCGGACTGGTCGACGCCGCCCACTGGGTGGCCCTGGCCTTCCTGCTGGCGGCGCTGCTGCGCACGGCGCGACAGTGGCGGATGTGGCTGAACCTCTACCTGGCGGTGGGGTGCGCGGTCGCCCTCCTGTCGGTGGCGCGGTTCCACGCGCCGGAGACCTTCGGGCTGGCGGGGTTGTACGAGATGCGCTACCCGCGCATCTCCCTGACACTGGGCAACCCGCTCTTCCTGGGTGCCTACATGCAGGCGGTGGCGCTGGTGGCGTCGGGCTTCCTGGCGCGCTCGTTCCTCGGCGCGCCGGCCCGGGCGCTCCCGCGCGCGTTCTGGGGCGCCACCGCGGCCCTCGCGGCCTGGGCGCTGGCGCTGTCGGGGGCCCTGGGCGCCTTCGCCGGCCTGGGGGCGGGGGGCGCCGGCGCCGCCGCGGTGCACGGGCTTCCGGGGGCGGCGGCGCCGCGGCGTTCTATGGCTTCCTGGGGCCGTCGCCCAACGCCCGCCGGGCCGGACGCGCCGCCCTCGGACTCGGCCTGGCGGGGGCGGTGCTGCTGGCGGCGCTCGCGGTGCGCAGCCCGGCCGGGCGGGACGCCGCGGCGGGGGCGGAGGCCGGCGCGCCGGCGTCCGGCATCGTCCTGCTCGACCGCCTCACCAGCACGGCCACGATCGGCTCCACCCTCCCCCGCCGGCTGGAGAACTGGCGCGCGGGCCTGCTCGCGTTCGCCGAGCGCCCGCTCCTCGGCTGGGGCCCGGAGAACTACATGGTGGCCGCGGCCCGGCACGACCGCACCGGCGGAGAGCACAACCGGGCCAAGGACCGAGCCCACAACCTGGCGGTGGGCAAGGCCGCCACCGAGGGCCTGACCGGCCTCGCCGTCTGGCTTGCCCTCTGGGCCGCCACGGCCGCCGCGGCATGGCGCGCGGCCACGCGGCTTGCGCCCGCCGACGCGGCGCTGGCGGCATTTGCCGCGGCCGCCCTGCTGGGCTGGTTCGTCCAGGGGATGACCGCGTTCTACGACGCCGTGAGCTGGCTGACCCACGCCGTGCTGGTGGCGTTTCTTGCCCACGCCGCCGCGGCCCGGCCTCCGGAGGACGCGTCAAGAGAGGCCGCGCTCCGGGTCGCGGCCGGGAAGCGCCCGGCGTGGACCGCCCGGGCGCTGCGCCTCGCGGCCCGGCCGTGGGTGCGCGGCCTGCTCTGCGCCGGCGCCGTCGCGTTGGCGGCGGGCTCGATCCGGGCCAACCACGCCATCCACGCCGGCGCCGCGGCGCTCTACCGCGCCGAGTACGCCGGCCCCTTCATGACCGAAATCGAGCGCTCGATCCGCGCGTTCGCACCCATGGCGACCTATCCACGCGCCCTGCTGTTCGAGAACGTCGCGGCCAACTGGGCGGTGATCCACGGTCACGACCCGGACCTGGCCGGGCGCCTCATCGCCCGGGCCCAGGCCGAGGCATTCCGTGCCCTGGACGCGGAACCCGAGAACTGGCAGCTCCACCATGCGCTCGCGAAAATGTACACCGCCGTGGCGGCCACCCTCCCCGCCCACGAGTCCTCGGCGCGCTTTTTTCGCCAACGCTCGCGCCTGCTCGCGCCCTACCAGGACCCGCTGATGCCGGGCAAGCCCCGTCACGAGCCTCCCCGTGGGCGGCGGTGAGCGGGAACGCCGGCTGTCCCGGCGGCAATGGATCAGAATTGGCCTAAGCCGCGGTCGAGGCGGCCGCGGCGGGCAGGACGCCGGCCTGCCGCAGCTTGGGGATCAGCTCCTCCAGGCTCCGAATGAGCAGCTTGGGTTTGGCCGCGGCCAGGGTCTCTTCGTCGTTGTAGGAGTACTCGGTGGCCAGAGCCACGGTGAACACGGTGAGGTCGTTGCCGGCCACCTGGGCGAACTCCAGGTTGTTGCCCGCCCGGATGTAGGTCGCGGTCCCCGACAGCAGGATCACGTCGAGGTTGCGGTCGAGCCTGCGGAACAGGTGGTAGATGCCCTGCTCCTTGCGGAAGTAGGTTTCGTCGCGGTCGATGATCTCGTCGAAGTACTCGCTGATGCCGGCCTCCTCCATCACGCGGTGCTTGTAGCGGCGGCCGCTGGTGGTGAGGACCATGTTGCTCAGGCCCGCGTCCCGGGTCTGCTTCAGCGACGTTTCGACCCCCGGCATGAACTCCGGCGGGTTTACGTCGAAGCCGTGCCGCCGCGCGATCTCCAAGGCGTGGCCGCGGATCTCGCGCCGCACCCCCTCGTTGTAGATGATGTTCGGGTCGCGCGCGTAGTCGTCGGCGAACAGGATCGGCGCGAGGAAGAAGTCAAACGGCCCGTCCGCCACCTTGCGCAACTCTTCGAAGGACAACTCGGGTTTGTCGTAGCGTGGGAGGATCTCGTTGGCGATGACGTGGACCCGGTGGATGTCCGTCTCGATGGTGTCGGACATGGTCCGCATCAGGCATTTCTTGACCGGCGCCGGCGTATCACTCATGGCAACCCCCTGTGCCGGTGTCCTGCCTCGTCATTGCCCGTTGGCGGGACAAGGCACCGTAGCGCTCTGTCACACATCGCTGCTGGAAAACTGCTCCAGCTTTAGCTAATCTGCCGGAACCCTGTCAATCGGGAGAGATCATGCTGAACCTGACTCTGGCGTGCGGCCACTATGACCGGACCGAGGCTTTGCGGGACGGACGCGTGCGGCCCGACGGCATTCAGCTCAACTGCCTCACGCTCAAGGTGGAAGAGACCTTCTGGCGCATGATGCAGTACCGCGAGTTCGACGTGGCCGAGACCTCCCTCGGCGGCTACGTGGTGCGCCGCGGACGTGGGCTCGACGACCTCGTGGCCATTCCCGTGTTTCCGTCGCGGTTCTTTCGGCAGTCCTGCATCTTCGTGCACGGCGGCTCCGGTATCAACACGCCGCAGGACCTCGGCGGCAAGCGCATCGGCGTTCCCGAGTACCAGATGACCGCCGCGGTGTGGGCCCGGGGCATCCTCGCGGACGACTACGGTGTACGCGCGGCGGACGTGGAGTGGATCCAGGGTGGGCTCGAAGACCCGGGGCGCCTGCCCTTCGAGCCGGTGGAGCCGGCGGGCATCCGGCTGGGCTTCGCGCCGTCCGACCGTTCGCTCGCGCAAATGCTCGCCGACGGCGACATCCAGGCGCTGATCACGGCCCGCACGCCGTCCACCTTCGATCCCGCCACCGGGCGGGTGCGGCGCCTGTTCCAGGAACCGTGGAAGGTGGAGCGGGACTACTTCAACCGCACCGGCATCTTCCCCATCATGCACACCGTGTCCATCCGGCGCGAGATCCTCGACGAACATCCCTGGGTCGCCGCCACCCTCATGAAAGCCTTCTCCGAGGCCAAGGATCTGGCCATGGAAGACTTGACCCAGACCAGCGCCCTGCCGCTGACACTGCCGTTTCTGACCGAGCACGCCTACGAAACGATAGCGGCCATGGGCGAGGACTTCTGGCCCTATGGACTGGAGACCAACCGCAAAACCCTTGAGACATTCGTGCGTTACATGCACGAGCAAGGCATGATCGAGCGCCCCATGCCCATCGAGGAGTTGTTCGCCCCGAGCACCCACCGGACCTTCCGGATCTGAGCCGCCCACGCCAAGCCGTCTTGCGGCTTCCCGCCCCGGGATACACTCATCCGTAAGGATTCGAAAACTCACAAAAAACGCTGACTACTCTTTGGGCAAGTTGGTGAAACCGGCTTCTCACAAGGCCGGAGACCCATCCACACACGCGTATGTCAACAGGTTATCCACAGACGCGGTGGATGGTGTCAGCAAATCGTCGGTCCGGCTTGAAATACTCGGGCCGCACCCCACGCCAAGGGCGGATCGAGGTTGGTGCGTAGCGGCGGCAGAGCGGAGGTCAAACGTAATGCTGGATTTCCTGCAGGGAGGGCGGAAAAAACAGCTCTTCGATGGCGGGCTTGCTCTTGATCATGCCTTGCTCGAACTCGTACCGGACCGCGGCTTCGAGCGCGGGGCGGTTGTCTTCGAGATTGTACGGCCAGGGATCCGGGCCGAAGATCTCGTGCTGCTGCTGTAGCTCTTCCTTGGCCCATACCAACGCCAGGCTCCGAGGGTCGCGCATGCGCTCGTAACAGACCTGCTTGGCGCGCTGCAGGGCCTGGAGCAGGCTCACCGCCACCCAGGGGTTGCGTTCCAGGATCTCGTCCTTGACCACCACCGTGTGCATGATCGGAAAGATGCCGCTCTGGCGGTAGTAGTCCACCTCGGCCTGCCTGGGGTCCGGGAAGAGCAACGCCACCTTGTCCGAGCCCGCCCGGATGGACGGCAGCACCTCGGGGTAAAGCGACCCTTCCAGGTCGCCGGCGCACAGCATCTCGTCGATGTCGCGGCCTTCCGGCACCCGGTGGATCTTCATCCACGATGCCGGCTCCAGGGGGACGTCCTCCTCCTCCTGGCACCACCACTCCACGGTGCGGAGGTCGAGGCCGTAGTAGTCCTGCAGGATGCCGCGCATCCACAGGCCGGCGGAGTTCTGCAGCGTGTCCAGGCCCACCCGCTTGCCGTTCAGGTCCGCGGGTTGCTCGATGCCGCAGCCGCTGCGCTTGACCATGTAGCTGTGGCGGAAGCGCCGGTGCGGAAACGCCGGAATGGCGGTGAAATCACGCCCTTGGTCGTGGGCCACGAGGTACCCCACCAGGGACAACTCGCACGCGTCGAACTCCTCGTGGCGCAGCATGCGCCCGTGGCGTTCCGGCGACGGCATGGTCATCACGTTGAGGTCGATGCCCGCGGGCTCCACCACCTTCTCCCACAGCGGGCGCAAGAGATCATAGCTGCCGCAAGCGAAATTCAGCTTCAACCGGGACATTCACCACTCCTGATCAAGACTATCAGTCCTTGACGTGCTTCCGGTATTCCTCGGGCGTGTCGATGTCCACGAGGATCCCGGCCTCGTCGGTGTCCAGTTCGAGAGTCTCCTCGGGATGCCCGCGCACCACCGGCTTGGCGCCGGTGTCGAGCGAGGCCGCCATGAACTCCGGGAACAGCCTGCTGGAGAAGAGCACCGGATGGCCGCGCCGGCCGTTGAAGCGCGGCACGACGATGAGCTTCTGTTCCGCGCGGAAGCGTTCGATCATGCGGTCCACCAGGCGGCTCTCGATGAACGGGTGGTCCACCAAGTGGACCAGGATCGCTTCCACCGGCTCGCCGTCCAATGCCCGGATGGCGGTGTGCAGCGAGGAGAGCTGCCCGCGCGCGTAGTCGGGATTCACCACGGTGTCCACGCCGAGATAGGCAATGGCTTCGCGCATGGCCTCGGCGTTGTGGCCCAGCACCACCAGGGTACGCTCCACCTCGGTGCGCTCCAGCGCGCGCACGATGCGCTCGATGAACGGCACCCCGTCCACCGGCAGGAGGGCCTTGGGCCTTCCCATGCGGCTGGAGGCGCCCGCGGACAGAACGACGGCGACAATCATGACGCGGAGGAATGGACCGCACCGCGGGGCGGCAGCGCGCCGCCCGCGCGGACCCGGAGGTGCGGCGAACGCGTTGCGCTAGAGCCCCTCAAGCTTCCTCATGGTCTCGGCATAGTCCGCGATGGACTTGTCGAGGGTGTATTCGGCCTCGAAGCCGAGTTGTTCCGCCGCGCGCGACAGGTCCGTCAGGGCCCGGTTCGCCGGATACGCCATCGGATCGCTGCCCTTTTGCAGAGCGACGCGGGACTCGGGGAACTGCTTCTTCACCGCCGCCAGGATGTCGTCGCCCGTGACCATGCCGCTGCAGCCGATGTGGAAGAGCCGGTCCTTATGCTCCGGCTTCAACGCGGCCAGAACGGTGGCGGTGGCCGCGTCCTTGCCGTAGAGGATTTCCGTGGGTCCGTAGGGCCAGTTGATGACCGCGTCCTCCCGCTTCAACGCGGCGCGGATCATGTCCTGAATCGCCTGCTCGCGGGTCGCCTTCATGGTCGTGGGCGACGGACCGTACAGGCCCCCCACGTAGCGGATGCACACGAACTCGAAGCCGTACATCTTGGCGTAGGCGTTGCCGAGAAACTCGCAGCCGCCCTTGGTGGCGGCGTAGACCGACGGCGGGTTGATGGGAATGGTCTCGTCGACGGTCGGCAGCCCCTCCCCCATCGAGCCCAGATAGACGGTTCCAGAGCTGGGAAAGGTCATCCGCGGCACGCCTTCCAGGCGCACCGCCTCGAGCACGTTGACGGTGCCCATCAGGTTCAGGCGCACACCCGTGTAGGGGCGACGCTGCACCTCCTCGCCGAGAAACGCGGCCAGGTGGATGACCTGGCCGACGTCGTAGTCGCGTATCGCGCTCACGAGCTGCGGCAGGTCCAGGATGTCGCCGCGCACGGTCTCCACGGACGCGGGATCGACGCCCACGGCCCTGAGCAGCCGCTCGTTGACCGCCACGTCGAAGATCACCGGACGCTCGCCCCGCTCCTGCAGCATCCCCACCACGTACGCGCCCACCAGACCGGTCCCCCCGGTCACCAGAATGCTCTTCTGCGCCATTCGCTACCTCCCGACGCCCCGCGACTCGCTCCGCCGACACGGAGCTGCGCTCAGGGCGAACGGCCTTGGTCCCGTCAAGGGAACATGTACTCCACCGGCGGCGATTCGAAGTCCGTCTCCACCTCCGTGGTTCCGGACACCTCCTTGGCCACCGCGACAATCTCCTCCTGCAAGGCGGGCTGGGTCAATATGCCGGAGACGTGGACCACGCCATCGCTTGCCCGCACGCGCACGTTCAGGTTGCGGGTCTTGGGCGACACTATCAGCGCCGCCTGAACCCGTGACGTCAGGGACAGGTCGGAGAAGAGCCGATCGGACTCCGCGGTCTTCTGGTACTCGGGGCGCCCGGCCGCGTCCTCGATCAACCGCGCCAGGGTGTCTACCGTCATCTGTCCCGCGTTGAGCACCAGGTCGTAGCGCGACGCGTCGCGCCAGTCGGCCCCGAAGACGGCTTCCATGCGCCGGGAGCGCGACTTGTTGACGCTCTCCACGAAACGCCGCCCGCCCGCCTCGTCGAGCCCTTCCCGCTCCCGTACCTTTTCCACCTGGTATTCCAGCGGCGCGGTCAGGAGCACCTTGAGCACGTGGGTGACGCCGGGCAGGAGTTCCTGGCCCATGTGACCGTGGTAGACGATCTGGCCGTCACGCGCCATCTCGCACATGGCCGCCTGAAGGGTGATGCGATACAGCCGCAGGCTCTCGCGCCAGCGCTCCCACCAGTGCGGTCCCGATTCCAGCACCTCCTCGTATTTTGCCTCGGGGATACCGTACCGGTTGCTCGCCTCCATCAGCACCTCACGGTCCACGCACGGATAGCCCAAATCCTGCGCCACCCGCTCGGCAACCTCCGGACCGGCCCCAAACGCGCCACGAATGATCGTGATGATCGGCATGGGCTTCCCTCCTCTCGGCTCGGTTGCGGGCAACGGCACCGCCGCCGCCCATCCCTTCTTCACACTAAGTTAAAACGTCCCTCGAAGGGTTGCAAGATATTTGTACGTCCAACGCGCTTTTGTTACACGTTCATCAGGTTTCCACCATGACCCCCAAGGAAAAACTGCTGGCGTTGCGCGAGGAGTTGCAACAGGCCTTTCTGGAGCGCGGCGAGCTCATCGACGGCGCCCTCGCCGCTCTGTTGTCGGCGCAGAACCTGCTCATCATCGGCCCGCCGGGCACCGCCAAGTCGATGCTGGCCGACGAGTTGTGCCGCCGCATCGAGGGCGCCGGCTACTTCCAGTGGCTGCTGACCCGATTCACCGCCCCCGAGGAGCTGTTCGGCGCGGTGAGCCTCAAGGGCCTGGAGCAGGACGACTACCGGCGCGTCACCACACGCAAGCTGCCCGAGGCCCACATCGCCTTTCTCGACGAGGTCTTCAAGGCCAACTCCTCGATCCTCAACTCGATCCTCACCGTCATCAACGAGCGCCGCTTCCACAACGGCCAGCACGTGCGCGACGTGCCGCTCATCACCCTGTTCGGCGCCAGCAACGAGCTGCCCGAGGACGACGAGCTGACCGCCTTGTACGACCGGTTCCTGCTCCGGTTCGTGGTGGACTACATCGCGGAGGACTACCATTTTCTGCGGATGCTGGAGGCGCCGGCGCGAGAGGCCGGGGTCCGCATCACCCTCGACGAGTTGAGAGAGATGCAGCGCGAAACCGACGCACAACCCGTCCCCGGCCACGTCCACCGGGCCATGGCCGAGGTCCGACGGCAGCTCGGCAAGAAACAGATCGTCGCCTCGGACCGGCGCTACCGCCAGTCCCTGGCGCTCATGAAGGCCCACTCGTATCTCGCGGGTGACGCCCAGGTCTCGGACCAGAGCCTGCTGTTCCTGGAACACGTGCTGTGGCGGGAACCATCCGAGCGCGCCGACGTGAGCAGCACCATCCGCGAGATCGTGCTCGGCTACGAGAAGGAGGCGCAGGAACTGCTCTACCAGGCGCGGGAAATCGGCGAGTACGTGCAACGCCCGTGGGAAACGGAGGAGCTGCGCTCCCACGCCCTCATCGAAGGACACACCAAGCTGCGCAACATCCTCGCCCGGCTGGAGCAGCTCATCGAGAAGGCTTCCGATTCGGACCGCCCCGTGGGGCGCGTGGAAGACATGCGCGACGAGATCCAGACCCTGCAGAAGCGCCTGCTGGAGGACTTGTAGTGGCGCGGCGGAAGGCGAAGAAGCAGGTTGCGCCGCCGCCCGACCTGCCCGACAACGCCAACTGGATCGAGAGCGACCGCTACGACCGGCACGCTTACGGGCAGCTTCGCCGCGACGCCGCTTCGTTGCGGGAACTGGAGCACGCCGGCGAGGCTCTCCTCCCCCACTTCCCTTCGCTGCTCCAGGACGTCTTCTGCCTGCTGTTCAAGTACAATATCGTCTTCGCCGCCGCAGCGGACGTGCTCCCCAGCGCGTCGGTCAACCGGACGCTTCTCGACGCGCTTCACGGCGGCGAAGTGAGCCGCATCCTGCGGGAGATGACCCTCCTGGACGAAGCCAAGGCCGGCCTGTGCACCCTGCTCGTGGGCGAAGGGCTTCTGGCCACGCTCAAGTCGGAGAAGCCGTGGACGCGCCACGACATGATGGACACCTGGAAGCTGCGGCAGCAGGAAGAGGAGTTCCAGAAGGTCCGGGAAATGCTGGAGCACGCGGGCGAACTGGCCGAGCAAGAGGACGGCGCCGGCAAGGAAGACGCGTTGGCGAAGCTCCAGGAACGGCTCAAGAGCCGGCTCCGCGGTGAAGCGGCCTCCATCCGGCAGAAGCGGCGGCAGTTGACCGAGGACCTGGACCGGGTCGAGAACGAGGCACGGGCGCGGGTGCAGGCCTCGGCCATTCGCGCCGCCCAGCAGCTCGAGGAGGCCGCGGAGGAAGCGGAAGCCTGGGGCTCGGCCCTCGGCTCGGGGGGACGCCTGCCGGCGGACCGGCGGCTCGAGCTGGGGCGGCGGCTGGCCGGCAACGAGAAGCTCAAGAAGCTCGTGCGCATGGTCGGGCGGATGAAGTCCCACGCGCTGGCCTTGCGCAAGCGCACCTTCGAGCGCGCCAACGAGGAGCTCTACTCGGTAGAGCAGGGAGGCGCCCTGGAGCACCTGCTGCCGCAGGAACTGGTGACGCTGCGCCAGCCGTTGCTGCACCGGGACTTTCAGCGGCGCCTGCTGGAGAACGAGCTGTTGCAGTACTCGCTCCGGGGCATGGAGGAGAAGCGCAAGGGGCCGGTGGTGGTGTGCCTCGACGGCAGCTCCTCCATGGCCGGCGACAAGGAACTGTGGTCCAAGGCCGTCGCCCTGACCCTGCTGGAGCTGACCCGGCGCCAGCGCCGGCCGTTCCGCTCCATCTGCTTCTCCTCCCGGGACACGGCCCTGCACGTCCTGGACCTGAACACCCGGCGCGGCACCGACGTCGAACCGGACAAGCTCATGGACCTCGCGGAGCACTTTCCCGGCGGCGGCACCGATTTCGAGAAGCCGCTGGACGCGGCGCTGGAGTGCCTCAAGAAATCCCGATATAAAAAGGGGGATATCGTTTTCATCACGGACGGGGAATGCCAGGTGTCGGCCGAGTGGTCCGAGCGGTTCCTCAAGGAGAAGGACCGCCTGAGCTTTTCGCTTTTCTCCATCCTCATCGACGTGGGCCCCAGCTCGCTGGGAACCCTGAAAGAATTCAGCGACCGGATCACCACCATCAGCCAGCTCACCAGCGAAGGCACCCGCGACCTGTTCCTGCGTATCTGACATTTGCCGCTCCGGCGAGCGCGGACGAACCACACACGGAGAACCCAATGAGCAAGAACCTCAGCTTCGGCATCCTGCTACCGACCCGCGGGGTCATCCTGGCCAAGACCGCCGTCCCGGACCTGAGCCCGGTCTTCAACCTCGCCGACGCGGTGGAACAAGCCGGCTACGACTCGGTGTGGATCGGCGACAGCGTCACCGCCAAGTCGAGGCTGGAGGTCATCAGCACGCTGGGGGCGCTGTCGGTGAAGACCCAGCGGGTCAAGATCGGCACCGCGGTGCTGCTGGCGGCCATGCGCAACCCCGTGGTACTGGCCCAGGCTCTTGCCAGCGTCGACGTGCTGTGCGCCGGGCGCCTGATCTGCGGCGTGGGCGTGTCGCGCAACGACAAGATGTTCGAGGAGGAGTACACGGCGTGCGGCGTGCCCTTCAACCAGAAGGCCGGACGCCTGAGCCAGGTGCTCAAGATCATGAAGATGCTGTGGGCCGGGGACGACGTCACCCACCCCAACAAGTACTACACCGTCGAGAACATCTCGCTGTTGCCCAAGCCGGTGCAGCGGCCCGGCGTCCCCCTGTGGGTGTCCAGCAACGACGTGGACAGCGGACTCAAGCGCGCGGCGCTTTACGGCGACGCCTGGATTACCAACATCCCGTCGCTACAGGTCTTCAAGGAGTCCCGGAAGAAGCTGGAGGACTTCGCCAGCGACGCCGGCCGCAACCCGGACGACATCCACCGCTGCCTGTACCTCACCATCCACATCGACCCGGACGCCGAAAAGGCGCGCCGCGAAGGCGGCGCGTTCCTGGAGGCCTACTACCACAAGACCTACGAGGAGGTAGCCGCGCAACTGGTGGTCAAGGCCGGCGGCACCAACGAGGTGGTGGACTTCATCAACGAGTACGCCGACGCCGGCATCCAGACCTTCATCGTGCGCTTCGCCGCCAAGGACCAGTTCCAGCACCTGGACGTATGCAGCGAGCACATCATGCCGCACTTCCGGTAGGGATGGCGCTTACGTCTCTTTTGCCGTCATTCCCGCGGAACAGACCGTGTCAAAACGTGGTCCGGGCAAGAATTGGCGCCAACGGCCCGAGTCGTCATTCCCGCGGAAGCGGGAATCCAGGGGTGGTGAGGGCCGAACGGGCATGTTCGCCGCCGGAATCGTGCCGACGATATGAACACCGATCGCGTGCTCGTGGCGGGGGCGGGGCCCGTGGGGCTGGTGGTGGCCCTCCACCTCGCGCGGCACGACATACCCGTGACCGTGCTGGAGGCGGAGGCGGCGTTGCCGGAGACGTTGCGCGCCTCCACCTTCCACCCCCCTACCCTCGACATGCTGGCATCCACCGGCGTAATGGACGATTTCCTGGCGATGGGTCTCAAGGCCCCCACCCTCCAGTACCGCGAGCGCGCCGGCTGCATCGCGGAGTTCGACTTCGGACGGATCGCGGACGTCACCGCGCACCCCTACCGGCTCCAGTGCGAGCAGTTCAAGCTGAACCGCCTGCTCTACGAGAAGCTCGCGACCCTGCCTGGGGCGGAGGTACACTTCTCAAGCGAAGTGACGGGAGTGGAGGAGGACGGGCCGTCGGTGACCGTGGTGGTGGGACAAGGCGGCGAAACCCGCCGTTTCCGGGGCCGCTACCTAGTAGGGGCCGACGGCGCCCGCAGCAACGTGCGCAAAGCCTTGGACATCCCCTTCGACGGGTTCACCTGGCCCGAGCGCTTCCTGGTGGTGAGCACGCCCTTCCGGTTCGATGAGCACTTCGCCGGACTGGCGCCGGTGAGCTACTTCGCGGACCCGTTGGAGTGGTTCTTTCTGCTACGGGTGCCCGGGCTGTGGCGCGTGATGTTTCCCACCCGGCCGGAAGAAAGCGACGACGAAGTGCTGAGCGACGCCAGCGTCGAGCGGCGCCTCCAGAGCGTCCTGCCTACGGGAACGCCCTACCCGGTGGAACACCGGACCCTGTACCCCGTGCACCAGCGCGTGGCCGCGCGCTATCGCCAAGGGCGCGCATTCCTCGCCGGCGACGCCGCCCACATCAACAATCCGCTGGGCGGCATGGGCATGAACGGCGGCATCCACGACGGCTACAACCTGGCTGAACGGCTCGCGCGGGTATGGCACGGGAGGGCGCCGGACGCGGACCTGGACGGCTACGAGCGCCAGCGCCGTCCCATCGCGCTGGAGTATGCCAACGTCCACTCCACCCGCAACAAGCTGAACCTCGAAGCCCGCGACCCCGACCGCCAGGAACAGTTCCGCCACACCATGCGCGAGACCGCCGCGGACCCGAAGAAGGCCTACGACTACCTCCTCCAGGTCTCGATGATCGCCAGCCTGAGACAGGCGGCGCGGCTGTAACGACGTCCCGACGCGACCCCGGCCCGTAGCCGGAGCAAGTCGCCGATCAGGCGCCGGTCACGTCGAAAAAGCGGATGGTCGGCGTCTCGGCGAGGTGATCTATCAGCTTGGCGCTGACGCCCCTTTCCCGCTGCCACGCGAGGTACTTTTCGTATTGCGCGCGCGTTTCCCATGTCGCCGCCAACAGCACGTTGTCGGCGTTGTCGCAGTTCTGCAGCGCGTCGACGCTTGTACAGCCGTCGTGAGCGCGCGTCTCCGCCAGAATCGACTTGAAGAACGTTACCAGATCGTTCCCGGTACCGGGCTTCGCGTTGGCTTCCACAACTACTCTTACAGCCATTTCAAGACCTCCTTCTCCAGAATCCAAACTCTTCAGGACGATATAGCAGGCTCTGGTCGACTTTGCTCGTGGTGCAGTGCCGTCACGTCAGTATTTGCTGAAGGATCGCCTTCCAGGCGCGCTTGACAGACCGTGTTGCCGAGGCCAGATTAGCCCTTGGCCGGGCCGTTCCTGCCCTGTTCCAAGACATTGCTGTTTTGACGGAGACCGAAAATGCCCAAGGTACTGACACAAGAACAGATGGACGCCTACCATCGCGACGGATTTCTGTTTCCCGTCCGTGTCATGGACAGGGAGTCCGCGCGTGCGTTGAGGGGCAAACTGGAGGACGTGGAGCAGACCATCGGCGGCGAGCTCCAGGACCGTTACCGCATCAAGGCCCACCTTCCCTTCCCCTGGCTCAACGAGCTGATCCGCAACCCGGTGATGCTCGACGCGGTGGAGGACATCATCGGGCCGAACATCCTGTGTTGGGGCTCCAGCTTCTTCACCAAGAACGCCCACGATCCCCGGTTCGTTTCCTGGCACCAGGACACCACCTATTATGGTCTGGAACCGCGGGAGACCCTGACCGCCTGGTTCGCCTTCACCGACAGCAGGGTCGAGAGCGGCTGCATGAGAGTCATCCCGCGCTCCCACGCGGCGGGCGCGCTCCGGCACGTGGAGACCTTCGCCGAGGACAACCTCCTGTCCAGGGGCCAGACCATCGAGGGCGTGGACGAGTCCAAGGCGGTGGACGTGGAGCTCGAGGCGGGCGAGATCTCGTTCCACAGCGAGGCCGTGATCCATGGCTCCAATCCCAACGAGTCGGATGACCGGCGACTGGGCTACTCCATCCACTTCATCGCGCCGCACGTGCACCAGACCCTGTTCGACCATGCCAGCGCGACGTTGCTGCGCGGCGTCGACACCCACGGCCACTGGGAGGCCGAACCGGTGGCCAAGCAGGACTTCGACCCCGAGTGCCTCGCCGCCCTCGACCGCAACCACCAGCAGTACAAGGCCAACAAGCAAGAGGCGTGACGCCGCCTCGTCGCAGAGACCGCCGCAACCGCGTCCGTAGTATCCAGATTCAAGTCACTTCGAGAAAGGGCATCTTAAGTGTCTGATAAACCATTAAACGACAAGGTCGTGATCATCACGGGCGGGGCTGGCGGCATGGGCACCACCATGACCCTCGCCGTGCTGGCGGACGGAGCGCGGGTAGCGGTGGTGGACAACCAGGAAGAGCGTTGCCAAGCCTTGGCCCGGAGCGTCGCGGGCGTGGCGGAAGAAGGCGCCCTCATGACCCTCACCGCGGACATCACCCAGGCGGAGGAATGCGAGCGGGTGGCGGCCGCGGTCGTCGGCCGCTTCGGGCGCGTGGACGCGCTGGTCAACGCCGCCGGCATCGGCATGCAGACCGTGCGCGCCAACTACATGAGCGAGCCCGTGCGCTTCTGGGAAGTGGAACCCGACCGCTGGCAGAGCGTGATGGACGTCAACTGGAAGGGCGCCTTTCTGATGGCTCGCGCCGTCACGCCCCACCTCGTGGAGCAGGGCTCCGGCCGCATCATCAACGTCACCACCAGCCTCGACACCATGTTCCGGGGCGCCTACACCCCTTACGGCATGTCCAAGGCCGCCCTGGAAGCCGCCTCCGCGAGTTGGGCCAAGGACCTGGAAGACACCGGCATCACCGTCAACGTGCTGGTGCCCGGCGGTCCCACCAACACGAGCTTCATCCCCGAAAACGCACCCTTCGACCGCGGCAAGCTGGTCCAGCCGGAGGTCATGGCCGCCCCCATCCGCTGGCTCGTGTCCGACGCCTCCCAAGCCGTCACCGGCTGCCGCTTCGTCGGCAACGACTGGGACACAACCCTGGAGCCCGACGAGGCCGCCCGAGCCGCCTGCCGCCCGGCCGCGTGGCAAGACCTGACCTCCCAGGCGGCCTGGCCCGACCGGAAGTAGCGCCCGCGGCAGGCCTGAACCCCTCCACGCCATTCCCGCGGAACAGGCCGTGTCAAGACGCCATCTGAGAGAGACGACAACCCCCTGAATCGTCATTCCCGCGGAAGCGGGAATCCAGGGGTGGGGAGGCGGGGCAACGCCGCTGTAGTGCCCCACCACCGCCCCTGGACTCCCGCTTCCGCGGAAAATTTTTGATTTGCCGTCCCCTGCCGCTTTTGATAAGGGTCGGCTCACGCAACGGGCTCGCGCCTGTTTGTTTGAGTTTGGGTTGCTGACGGCTTCAACGGTTTGGCAAGTCGACATTCGAGACAGGAGGGATGATCCATGAAGGACTCCAAGGAGACCAGCGGTACGAAGGGCGTCAACCGCCGTGCGTTCATCGGTGGCGGCGTAGCGGCCGGCGCAATGATATTGGGAGCACCCTACATCGCGTCCAAGGCCCGGGCCAAGACCAAGACCATCTACATCAACACCTGGGGCGGAAGCTGGGGCAAAGCGGAGGCCGAGGCCTACTACAAGCCCTATGAGAAGGCCAGCGGGATCGCGGTGAAACCCGTCACGCCGGTGTCGTTCGCCAAGATGAAGGCGCAGGTGCTCTCGGGCCACTACGAGTTCGACGTGGCCGGCATGGGACGGTCCGACTCCATCCGCGGGCTCAACGACAACCTGCTGGAGCACATCCACTACGACATCATCCGCCTGACCGACTATCCGCCGGACACCATCGGCTACAACGGCATCTCGCGCCATTCCATCTCCACCAACCTCGTCTACAACAAGAAGAAGTTCCCCAACGGCGGCCCGCAGTCCTGGGCCGACTACTGGAACGTGGAGAAGTTCCCCGGCAACCGGGGCGCCTACAAGGACGCCGCCCGGATGCTGCCGTTCGCGCTGCTGGCGGACGGTGTGCCCAAGGACAAGCTCTATCCCCTGGACATCGATCGCGCCTTCAAGAAGCTCGACGAGCTCAAGCCCCACGTCAAGGTTTGGTGGCGGCGTGGCTCCCAGTCGGTGCAGCTCGTGCGCGACGGCGAGGTCGACATGATGCCCATGTGGAACACCCGGGCCGGGGTGGCGGTGGAGCAGGGAGTGCCCCTCGAGGTGATCTGGAACCAGGCCCACATGCGCCGTTCCAACTGGATCGTGGCACGCGGCACTCCCAACGCGGCGGAGTCCTGGCGGTTCGCGCAGTTCTGCCTGAAGCCCGAGAACCTGGGGGTCTTCTGCCGCCTGATGAACACCGGCCCGTGGATCACCGGGGCCTACGAGCACATCGACGAGAAGAAGGCGCGGATGATGCCCACGTGGAAGGACAACCTGCCGCTCACGTACCAGCCCGATCCGCTGTGGGTGGGCACGAACCTGAGCGCGCTGACCAAGCGTTTCAACCAGTGGCTGGCCACATGAGACTGGAGGGTTCGACGGACCGCCACGAATGAATGCGACCTCCGCAAGGCCCGCCGACATCGCTGCCGGCAGGAAGGCGTCCAGGCCGTGGCGCTCCCGCGCCAACATATCGGCCTGGACGCTTTCCGCGCCGGCGGTGTTGTTTATCGCCGTCCTGTTCGTCTATCCGCTTCTGGACGTCGCCGTCATCAGCTTCACCGACCCGACGCTGTCGCTCGTCAACTACCGGGAGTTCTTTTCGTCGCCGCTCTACGCCAGGGTGCTGGGGAACACGTTCTGGTTCGCCTTCGTGGTGACCCTGATCTGTCTGCTCCTGGGCTATCCCCTGGCCTACGTCATCGTACGGTACGGCGGCACCCTGGGGTTCGCGCTGCTGCTGGTGGTGGCCATGAGCTTCTGGACGAGCTTTCTCGTCCGCACCTACTCGTGGCTGGTGATCCTGGGCAGCAAGGGGCCGGTCACCAAGCTGCTGGATTGGGTGGGCTTCGATCCGGTGCCGCAGATCCTGTTCAACAGCTTCGCCACCACCCTCGGCATGGTGCACATCCTGATCCCCTACATGATCCTGTCGATCTACGCGGCCATGCAGAAGATCGACCCGAACCACCTGCGGGCAGCCGCCAGTCTGGGGGCCACCCCGTTCCAGGGATTCCGCACGGTCTTTCTGCCCTTGAGCCTGCCGGGGGTGGTCAACGGTTGCACGCTGGTCTTCATCATCTGCCTGGGCTTCTACGTCACGCCGGTGTTGCTCGGCGGACCCAGGGACCAGATGATCGCCGGGCTCATCGGCGAGCAGATCGAGGAGCTTCTCGAATGGGGCTTCGCCTCGGCCATGGCTGTGGTGCTGCTGGCGACCACCATGGCGCTCCTGGCCGTCTACAACCGCTTGGTGGGGTTGGACAAGCTCTGGGGATAAGTGCGCGCCATGAACCTCCTGAGAGCCATCGCCATCGCCATCGGCGCCTTCATCGCGGCGCCGATGTTCATCGTCATCCCCATGTCGCTGAGCGACTCACCCTCGTTCGCGTTCCCGCCCACGGGTTACTGGCTGGGGTACTACCGGGAATATTTCAGCAACGAGCTGTGGACGGCGCCGACCATCAACAGCGCCATCATCGCCACCGCCACCATGTTCGTGACCATGGCGCTGGTGGTGCCGGCCTCCTTCGCCCTGGTGCGCTTCCGGTTCCCGGGCCGCGGGCTGGTGAACTTCCTGCTGATGATGCCGCTCATGGTCCCCCACATCGTGCTGGCGCTGGGCTACTACGCCGTTTTCAGTCCGGTAGGCCTGACCAACAACCACATCGGGGTCATCATCGCCCATTCCTGTGTGTCCGTGCCCGTGGCCTTCCTGATCGTATCCGCCACGCTCAAAGGCTTCGACCGCAACCTCGAACGCGCCGCCATGAGCGCCGGAGCGGGACCGCTCCGGACCTTCCTCCACGTCACCCTGCCGGTGCTGCGCCCGGGCTTCCTCGTGGCCTCGCTGTTCGCCTTCCTCCACTCGTTCGACGAGACCGTCATCGCCATCTTCATCGCCGGGCGCGACGCCTCCACCCTGCCGCGGAAGATGTACGAGAGCGTGCGGCTGGAGGCTGACCCGGTGCTCGCGGTGGTGTCGAGCCTGCTGTTCACGCTGGTGCTGATCGGCACGGCGATCGCGGCGGTGACACGCAAGAGGCCGGTCCATGCCACTTGAACAACTCCTCAAGCCGAGGTCCATCGCGGTCTACGGCGCCAGCGAGAACCGCGGCCCGGGCCGGCGCATCCTGGAGATGCTCGACAGGATGGGCTACGGCGGCACGGTCTATCCCATCAATCCGAGATACGAGACGGTGCTGGGCAAGCGCTGCTACCCCGGCCTGGAGGAAATTCCGGAAGGCATCGACGCCATCGTCTTCTGCGTCAACCACCGGCTCGTGACCGAGCCCTTCGAGATGGCCGCGGCACGCGGCTACGGCGCCGCGGTGGTGCTGGACGGTGGCTTCGCGGAACATGGCGAGGAAGGCCGGCGCCGGCAGCAGGCGCTGCAATCCGCGGCGCGCGCGTCCGGCATGGCGATGTGCGGCCCCAACTGCATGGGCGTTCTCAGCCCGCACCACCGCACGAGCCTCTACACCTCCAACCTGCTGCATCCCGAGAAACTCCCGGGCAACGTCGCCATCGTCACCCAGAGCGGCTCCATCGCCATCGGGCTCCTGACCGACTGCCGCCGCTTCGGCTTCAGCCACGTGGTCTCCACCGGCAACGAGGCGGTGACCACCACCGCCGAGTTCATCGAGTACCTGGCCGACGACCACGACACGCGGGTCATCGCCACCTTCACCGAAACCATCCGCGACCCGGAACGATACGTCGCCGCCCTGGACAAGGCGGCGGACGGGGGCAAGCCCGTGGTGGTGCTCAAGGTCGGGCGCAACGAGCGCACGCGCCGCGCCATCACCAGCCACACCGGCGGCCTCGCCGGCGAGGCCCGAGTCTTTTCCGAGGTACTCAAGCGCCACCGGGCCATCGAGGTCGGCGACATGGACGAGTTGACCGAGGTGCTGGCGTGTTGCCAGGGGGAACGCTGGCCCGGCGGGCGGAAGCTCGGTGTCGTGACGGCGTCCGGAGGCCAGGCCGAACTGATCCTGGACGTAGCCGGAGCCGCCGGCCTTTCGCTGGCGCCGCTGTCCGAAGCCGGCCGCCGCGAAGCGGAGCGCGTCATCGGCCCCATCACCGGCGACGGCAACCCCCTCGATGCCTGGGGCGACGGCAGATTCGACGTGAACATGCCCCACGCGTTGGAGGTGCTGGTGGCGGAGCCCGACGTGGACTCCATCGTCATGGTGAGCGACAGCCGCGACGACTCGCCCATGGTCCCCACCCAGTACACGCAGTACCTGGCCGAGACGGCCCAGCGGACGACCAAGCCGTGCTATTTCATGAACACCCGGCCGGGGCTCTTTCGACAGGAATTCGCCGACGCCCTGCGCGCGGTCGGCGTGCCCACCATCGGCGGAGCACGCCAGGGCCTGGGCGCGGTGGACCGTCTGGCGCGCTGGGCCATGCCACAATTCGATCCCCTGCCCGAGCCGCCGCCCACCGCCCGGATCGCCGCCTGCCTGCGCAACGGCAACCGGGAACGCGCGCACATCAACGAGGTGGACGCCAAGAAGCTGCTCGGCGAGGCCGGGGTGCCGGTGGTGCGGGAAACGATCGTGGCGTCGCGCGACGAGGCCCTGCAAGCCGCCCGTGACATCGGCTATCCGGTCGTGCTCAAGGTGGCGTCCGACGACATCCCGCACAAATCGGAACGGGGACTGGTGGTCGCGGGCCTCGCCGATGAGGCAGCGTTGGCGGGCGCCTTCGATGACATGGCGGCGACGCTGGAAGGGATTTCGCCCCCACCCGCCGACGCCGTGTTCATCTTGCAGGCCATGGTCCGGGACGCGGTGGAACTGTTCATGGGGGTGAGCCGCGACTCCGACTTCGGACCGGTGCTGGCCTTCGGGTTCGGCGGCGTCCTGGTGGAAATCTTCGACGACGTGGCGCTGCGGCCACTGCCGCTCCGCGACGGCGACGTCAATGCCATGATCGGCGAGACTCGGGGGCGCCGGCTTTTGGGAGGCGTGCGCGGCCAGGCCCCGCGCGACGTGCAGGCGATACGCGAGTGCCTGACCGCCCTCGCGGGGTTCGCCTGGGCCGAGCGGGACTCCATCGCCGAGATCGATTTGAACCCGGTGATGGCCCTTCCCCGGGGCCGGGGATGCATCGTGGTGGACGCGCTGATCGTCCCGCGGGAGAACAATTCATGACGGATTCCGAGCAAGTGCTCACGTATCGCAAGGACGGCGACGTAGGCATCATCTCCCTCAACCGGCCGGAGAAGCGCAACGCCCTCAACCGCGCGTTGTCCCAGGCCCTCCTGGGCGCCCTGGAAGCGTCCGATCAGGATCCCGGCGTCACCGTCATCGTGCTGCGCGGCGAAGGCAAGAGCTTCTGCGCGGGCCACGACGTCGAGCGCAACGACCCGGAGCGCGAGAAGGACCGGCACCATGCCATCCGCACCCACCACCGCCTGAGCCGCGGCCTGCGGCTGGCAACCGCCATCTGGGACCTGCATACCCCCATCATCGCCTCCGTTCAGGGGCATGCCCTGGGCGAGGGCTGCGTCATGACCATGCTGTGCGACCTCACCATCGCCGCGGAAGACGCCCTCTTCGGCGAGCCCGAGATACGCTTCGCCGGCCCTGCCACGGCCATGATGATGCCCTGGGTCATCGGCCTCAAACGCGCCCGGGAGCTCATCTACATGGGCGACATGATCGACGCTCGGGAAGCCCGGGACATCGGTATGGTCAACCGGGTGGTGCCCGCGGACCAGCTTGAGGAGGCCACCCTCAAGTACGCCCGGCGCCTGGCACTGATCGGGCCGGAGGCGCTATTCTGCGCCCGGACCTCCATCAACCGTATCCTCGAAGCCCAGGGCATCCGCATGGCGTTCAACAGCTCCGTGGATCTCATCGCGCCCACCTATGCCACCGAGTCGCAGGTGCACCGCGACTTCCAGGCCAAGGTCGCCGAACTGGGACTGGCGGGAGCGTTCAAGTGGCGGCGGGACCAGTTCAAGGAGTGACCGTGAGCGACGCCTATCTATGCCTGCGAGACGTGGTCAAGTCCTACGACGGCCGCGTCAATGCCGTGGACGGCATATCCATCGACGTCCGCAAGGGCGAGTTCCTGACGTTGCTGGGCCCCAGCGGCTCCGGCAAGACCACCACGCTGCTGATGATCGCCGGGTTCGAGGAGCTTACCGACGGCGTCCTGGAGCTGGAAGGCCGGTCTCTCGCCAACGTCCGGCCCTACCGGCGCAACATCGGCATGGTGTTCCAGAACTACGCGCTGTTCCCCCACATGACCACCGAGATCAACGTCGCCTTCCCCCTCAGGATGCGCAAGTTTCCCCGGGAACAGATCCGGCCGCGGGTGGAGAAGGCGCTGACGCTGGTGGGTCTTTCGGAGTTCGCCACCAAGTACCCGCGGGAGCTGTCCGGCGGCCAGCAGCAGCGCGTTGCGCTGGCCCGCGCGCTGGTGTTCGAGCCGGATGTCCTGCTGCTCGACGAACCGCTCGGAGCCCTCGACAAGAACCTGCGCGAGCAGATGCAGGTGGAGATCAAACGCATTCACGGCGAGGTGGGCATTACCACCATCTACGTGACCCACGACCAGACCGAGGCCATGACCATGTCCGACCGGGTGGCCGTGTTCAACGACGGCAAGATCGAGCAGCTCGCCCCACCGCTGGAGATGTACCACCGGCCGGCCACCTGGTTCGTGGGGAACTTCATCGGCGACAGCAACTTCTTCGAGGCCGCCGTCGTCGACGCGAACGCGGGCAGGCTGGCGGTGGATTCCCTCGGAGAGATCGTCGCGGCGCCCCCCGACGGCGGCATCGGCGCCGGCCGCGTCCATGCGCTGGTGCGGCCGGAGAACGTACGACTCCTCCAGGGAGGCGAAACCGGTCAGGGCCTCAACGTGTACGACATGACCGTGGAGGGCTCGGTGCATTACGGCGACAGCGTGCTGGTCATCGGCCGCGTCGGATCGTTGCCTCTGCGGGTCCGGATCCCGGGCGCGCAGGCGGCGGCGGTGGTCGCGCACGGTCAACTGCGGGTAGGCTGGCGGCCGGAGGACGTGCACGTCATCCCGCGCGCCGCTTGAGGCGACCCGCGACGGCATCTCCGATCGTTCGGCAGACTGTCGCGCCTACTCGCCGGTCTGCCGGACGGCGCCGAAGACACCCGTCAGATCACTGCGGCGGAATGTGCCGGCCGCGCCCTGATGCTGGGTTCCGTAGAACGCGCCCGAGAGGTTGGCGTTCCCGAGGGTGTGCCGGAACGCGCCGTTCACGATCCGCAAACCGCTCCACGACATATCGCCGTACCCGGTTCCAAGGTTGGTGAAGTCGACGTCGACGGTGGCGCCACCGAAATCGACCTCGAGCCGCGCATCCCCCGAGACCGGCGTCCACGTCGTGCCCGATCCGTCAACGGCGCGCACCTTCCCGGACCAGACCGCGGATCCGGATACGGGATTGGCGCCCGAGACACTCCCTTCGAGGCGCCCGGCGGGAAAGCTGTAGTAGTTTACCGTGCCCTCCTGCCTCACGGTCTGTGCCAGGAACGCGCCGAAGAGAGCTTCGCCGAACTGTTCACCCCATAACCCCCAGTCGTCGAACGCGAAGAAAGTCCCCAGGTCCCTGGTCGCACCGCTCTCGCGGAGCGTCACGGTATCCGCCATGCGCTGCGCGCCGAAGCTCCCGGTGACTTTCGCCGCGTTGTGGTGAAACGCCCCCGCGGCCTCCTCGTGCGAGGCGCCGAAGAAGCCCCCGTTGACGATTCCCGTCGTACCTCCGCCCCGGAAGGCTCCATCGGAGTCCAACTGGAGGTCCGTGAAGCCGAAGGCGTCAAGTTGCCGCAGGCCGTCACGGCTCCCGACCTCGGAAAACTCCAGGCTCACCCGATTCCGGCTCAACCAGAACGCCGCCGTCGCGAGCCCCTCCACAAAGGCAGCCTCGCCGGCGGCATGTCTGCGGTCATACCCCACCATCACGCCGGACCACCGGGCCACGGTGTCCGGAATGCTCCCGGACAAGTCGCCTTGGACTCCGGTCCAGGCTCGATGGAAACCCGCCGCCGTTCCGTCGGCCCCCGCCCACTCGTCCGTGTATTTCTCGAAGCCGGACGCGAACGCGGAGTGCTCCAGCGTCCCGACGTATGCGTCGCGCACGTGACGTCCCCGAGCGCCGTCCGTGGCCGCGGACGACTGCCGTTCCATCCTCAAGAAACCCCGATCGGAGTCCGGCCGTGCACTGTCCCGGGAGTCCCAACCGGCGGTGGCGGCCAGCACGCCGTCGCGGCTGATCTCTGTCCAATCGCCCCATTCCGTTGATGTGCTATGGCGGGACTCGCAGGCGGCATCCCCGTCGCACCGGTAGCCATACCATCCGTCGTCGGCGGCATCCGCCGATCCTCGCCGGTGCGCCAATCCAGCCAGATAGTCAGCCGAGGTCACCACCGCCTCGCGGCTGGGACGGTCGTCCTCCGTGGCCCCGAAGCTCGCCAGCAGACCGGCCACGGGGTCGTGCAGCACCCCCGCAACGTCCTCGTGCAGCGGGCCGAAAAAGTCCGCGTGCAGGATCGACGTTGCGCTGGTTCCGGTGAGCGCGTTGCCGGAGAACTCGAACGGGTAGTACAGACGTCCGCCGGCGAAGACGTCCCGGGTCCCGGCCGTGTGAACGGCGAGCGAAGTAAAGCTCGCCCTGCCGTCCAGCGTGCCGAGATCGAGCACCAAGGTCGCGTGTCCGGTAACGGGCGGCAACGCGGCCCGGTCCACGGCTGCTCCGATCAAGCCTCCCGCATAGCGCACCGTTCCGGTTGTCTCGTAGGATTCGCCAATGTCTCCGACGCTGCGTTGGCCGAACACGTCGACCCCGACATTCAGCAGATCGCGCACTTCTAGCGTCCACGGATCGTTGGCCGCACCGTCGTAGTACGGCTGTGGATCCGCCACGGCCACCCGCAGGTCGCGCGAAACCGACAGGGTGAAGGCCGCTTGATCGGTCCACCCCGCGAGTCCGTAGGTCTCCGGTCTGTCCGTCTCCTCGGCGATCGTCAGACCGAGATCCGCAAGAAAGGCGAAGTCGATGGCATGGGGCGTGAAGGCCGGCAACGCTGCCTCGCTCCGGCAGTAAGACATGAGCGAGACGCATACGCCGCTATGGCTGAAGTCGTACCGGGAAGCTGTCGGATTCCGCTTTCCGTCGACCCATGCCTTCGGATCGGCATCGTCCTGGAACGGAGCGGGAGCGCCGTAGACGGCCACCACGTTGGGTCCGGTCCACGTACCCGCCGCGGTATCCGTATGGTCGGCGTAGCCGGCGGTGTCCGTTCCACCCTTCCACGCACCGAGGACGTGTCCGATCTCATGGGCGAGCGTTGTGAACAGATCCTTCTCCGCGGCCCCGGCTAGGTGCGTCCTGTCGATATCGAGAGATCCGAAACGAGGTTCCCACGAAGCGCCGGGTCGTCGCGTTCCCTCTTTCGCCCAACCGGCTGTATCGGCAGGAAGGTCTTCATCCCGGATGTCGATCTCAAGACCGGTGCTGACCTCGCCTCCCTCTCCGACCCGCACCTCGATATCGGGCTCGGTCCCGTTGATCAACCACCCCTTGAATGCACCGGGCTCCCGCTCCCACGTGGACCAGGTATCGACGATCCGATGGCTCCACGCCTTGCCCGCGCGCCGGACCATGGCACGGAACCCCGACTTCTCCTGCATGGCCGGCGAAAGAGTGAAAAGAATTGAAAGGGTGTCGGCGGGACCCCCGATCCAGCGTCCGTAAGTGATACCGTGCCGGGAGCCAAGAATCCGGACATCGTCGTTATCGGCAAGATCCGGTGCCACCGAGGTCCCCTCGTCCGTTGCGACGGTGGTCCGAAGCGTTCGCAGACCCTCGGCGCTGTCCTCGGCCGCCGGGGCCGTCAAGGAGAGTGTCGCCAGGATACTGGACAGCGGGCGGCGGCCCCAGTGATCGAGCAGATCATCGGCCTCCGGATTGTTGCGCGGAATCCGCGCCAGACGCCGGCTGCCCGGTGTCGTCGCCGTCGAATCGCCGCTGACGCCCCCCTCCCCGGAATCCCCGCTGTCCACCGATTCCCTTTCGTCGCCGTCGACCGGCCGGCCATCGATCAGACCCGACCGTGCTCCGTCGCCGTCTTCGGGCAACTTCGGTACGACCGATGTCTGTTCCGCACCGAGCCCGAGTTCCGAGGACGGGGACGCAAATTCCTCCACCGGCGTCGCATGACGATGGAGGAGCGCCTCCCTGGAGCCGCCATCGCCCGCGCCCAGACAACCCGACAATGCCAAGGCGGGGAACCCCAGCATCGCGCAAACCTGAAGCCACGTACGAGTAGACCTGAAGAGCATGACTGCGTTTCTCCGAACAGACATGGAGCGAGGCGAATGACTCGGCCTTGTCATTCCGGTTCTGGCCCGCCAAATCCCGACTCCACCGAAGCACGTCAGCCGACAACGAGAGCGTCTCAATGTCAACCCGAGACTATCACGTTGGCCAACACAAAACTTGTCCTGCATTGTGGGAGCGGCTGCGCGGAACGGACGCGGTTTCCGTTGACAACCCGGCGAGCATTTGCAATTCAGGCTTGTAGCCGGCGTCCGTCCCGGCAATGCCAATTGTTGTCCGCGTTCTCGATCGCCGTCGGCTGCACCGCTCTTCGTCGCGTGGCGCCGATACTGGAGGAGATCATCATGCCTTACAGCGCCAAGGGTCGTACCAAGGACTTTCCCGTCTTCGACTGCGACAGCCACATCTACGAGCCCCCGGAGGTGTGGGACAAGTACATCCCCGAGCGTCATCGCTCGCTGGCCAAGACGCACTTCTACCGGGACGCCGACCGCCTCGTGCTGGTGCGGAACTCGCGCATCAGTTTCCGCAGCCCCAACGAGTGGAAGTACCCGGCGGAGACCTGGCACCCCGGCCTGACCAAGGAGGAGATCGGCAGCGTCGAGCCCGGCACCCCGGAATGGGACGCAACGGTCGGCCGCAACGCCAGCGCCCGGGACCCCCACGTGCGCCTCAAGGACATGGACGCTTCCGGCATTGACCAGGTGATGATCTTCCCGTCCACCTTCGTCTACCTGCCGCTGGTGGAGAACGCCGAGGCCGCCCACCTGTGCGCGCGGGCCTACAACGACTGGGTGTACGACTACTGCGGCGCCGACCGGAAGCGGATGTACCCCGCCGCGGTGCTGCCCCTCCAGGACGTGGACCGGGCCATCGACGAGCTGCGGCGGGTAGCCAAGCGCGGCTTCAAGTCCGCGCTGGTGCGGCCCATCATCGCGCTCAACCGCTATCCCACCTTCCCCGAGTACGACCCGTTGTGGAAGGAGTTCGAGGAACTCGGCATGGTGCTGGGCATGCACACTTTCCCGTCCCGCGGCGAGGCCATGTCGCCGGGTCTGGCCGAGCGCATGGGCTCCGACCGCAAGCGCCTGTTCGGCGACGAGGACATCCTCGTCTACTCGCCCGGCCAGTTCGTCGCCAACATCATGCAGGCCATGGGATCGAAGCAGGCCGGCGACGCAGCCTACGGCTTCATCGCCGAGGCCATGACATGGACCGGCGTCGTACTGATGACCGGCTGGCTGGAGAAGTTCCCGCGCCTCAAGGTGGCGATCCTGGAGTCCAATTCGAGCTGGCTGCCGCTGGTGCTGGAGAAGGCCGAGGGCTACCTGGAGCTCTACCGGCACACCAACGAGAACATCGGCGACCCCAAGGAGGTCTTCTACAAGAGCTGCTTCATCGCCTTCGAAGGCGACGAGGAGATCACCTTCCGCCTCTGGGATCTGTACGAGGACATCGGCCTGTGGTCCTCCGACATGCCCCACCTCGACGCCGCCGACGTGTGGGAAGCCATCGACAACATGAACAAGCACAAGGTCCCCAAGACCGCCCAGGAAAAGATGCTGGGCGGCAACGCCCGCCGCCTCTACGGCATCGAGCCGGAGCTCGTGGTCACGCAGGCGCCGGACGAGTACACGCCCGTGACCATGCCGCGGTTCGCCTCGTAGGAGAGGTTGACATAACTATGGTCCAGGGTACCGCGTCTATTTCGGCCGCGACGGCAGCCGGGGACTAGCTAGCGGAATGGCGGGAGGGAGCGGTAACCTGTCTCGTACCCGCTAACCGCTGACCACGGGTCCCAGGTCCGGCATCTCCGACAGGAGCCGGCCGTAGCCGGGGATGGGTTGGTGAAAGCCCAGGCGTAGCTGGGTTTCCCAGCAGCGGGCGGTGAGGGGGTAGATTACCGGCACGCCTATGCTGTTCTCGACGTCTTCCAGGACGTCCAGTATCTTCCAGGCGGAACCCAGCAGGTACAGGGCTTCGGCGCCGGGGTGGCCGCGGAACGACTGCTTCAGGTGCTCGGCGATGTCGGTGGCCGGGATGTTGGGCACCTCGTGGAACGGCGCGTCCATGCCCTCCATGGCGATAACGTCGAAACCGGCCTCCCGCAGGTAGCTGGCGAAGATGTCGTTGAGGTTGTCGGGCAGGTAGGTGCCGCCGAGCAGGCGCTTGATCCCCAAGGCCCTCATGGCGCGCACGTGGTTCTGTCCCGACGTGAACATCGGCACGCCGTACTTCTCCTCCCAGCCTCGGATCACGCGGCTCTCGCCGTCGAACCCCAGGATCATGAAGGGCGGCGCGCCGAGCACGCGGATCAGGTCGGGCTTCTGCTCCATGAGCCCCGCGGCCTTGGCCTCGTAGCCCGGTATGGAGCGGGTGAACTCCTCCTGGGTCCCCTCCTGGAAGTCCATGGTGACGTGGATGAGCTTGATGGCCGGCGGCAGACGCCGGTCCATCTCGTTGTCACCCAGCGTTCCGGTGCGGTTGGTGGGCCACACGGAGCCCACCACGAATTCACGGTCCTGTTCGGCCATGTCCGGTCAGTCCTCGTACGGCAGGTGGGACTCGTCGGTCGCCGCCCAGCCGGCGCGGCTGTCCCAGTAGCGGTGCGCCGACGGCGCCTCGCCGGGCTCGTCGTCGAGACTGCCCGCCGGAACGGTCATGCGCGAGCCGTCCCGGGTGGGGCGCGCCACCGGGCAGTTGCACTTCGAGCAGATGGCAATGGCGAACGCGCGCGCCTCGGGCATGTCCCACCGGGAGATCACCTCTTCGCCGGAAATCCATTTGAACTGATCCGGCGGCACCGAGATGTTGCTGGACTTCACCCCGCCCGTGGCCTTGCGGCAGCGCAGGCAGTAGCAGTGGGCGAAGCGGATGAACGGCGGACTGATTTCAAATCGGACGGCCTTGCACAGACAACTGCCCTGTAGCGTCTTCTCTGCCATGTCTCCTCCGGGTGTAGAGCCGAGTTTCCCGGGCTACTCGCGCGGCAACTCGTAGCTGATCATCCAACTGACGCCGAACCGGTCGATCCAACTACCGAAGTAGGCACCCCAGAAGGTCTCCTGCATCGGCATCGTGACCGTGCCTCCCTCCGAGAGTCTCGCAAAAACCTCGTCGCAGTGCTCCCTGCTCTCGCCGTCGATGGATATCGCGAAGTTGGTCCCCTGAACCGGAGGCGGACCGAAGGCGGAGGCGCTGTCGCTTCCCATCAGAAAGCCCGATCCAACGGCGAGGGCGACGTGCATGACGCGGTCCTTCTCCTCCTCCGCCACGTTCAGGTCCGGCGGCCCGTCGCCGAAGGTCTGTAGCATCTCGTACTCGCCGCCGAACACCGAGCGGTAGAACTCGAAAGCCTCCCGGCAATTGCCGTCGAAGAAGAGATACGTGTTGAGCGACATTCAAGTTCTCCTTGCGGTTCAGGTGTTCCGCATTCGCCTTGGATATGGGTTCTCGATTCGGACGTTACAGGCCACTAGAGCCACTAGAACCCGTACAGCCGTGCGGGATTGCTCTCCAGGATCGCGTTCTTGCCCGACTCACTGACGTCGTCCCGCTCGCGTAGCGTCTTGGCGGCGTAGCGTTCCCGGTCCGAGTGAGGCATGTCGGAGCCGAACACGATCTGGCCCTCCCCCACCAAGTCCATGACCCGGGGCAGCATGTCGTCCTCCACCTCCGCGCTCCAGTACAGGTTGCCGCGCTTGAGGTACTCGTTGGGCTCGACGGCGGCGTTGACGTTGATCTGCGGGTAGAGGTTCGCCAGCCGGTGAGCGTGCGGGTACCGATGGTTGAGGCGATCGAGGACGAACGGGATCCACAGGCAGCCCGCCTCCAGGAACACCACTCGCAGGTTCGGAAACCGGTCCAGGAGGCCGCCGGTCATGAAGGCCACGAAGCCCATCAGCAACGGCATGGTGAACGCGGTAATCCAGGAGGGGTAGAGCTCGCTGTAGAGGTTGTTGAGTGACGGGCACGACCAGCCCACGTGCACGCCCAGGGTCAGGTCCGTCTCCGCCATGGCTTCGTAGAACGGCAGGAACATGGGGTTGTCGAGCATGTGATCGCCCGCGGTCCCCAGCACCATCATGGACGAGGCGCCCAGGCTCTTGGCCTCGTAGACGCCCTGCACGGCCGAAGGGACGTCCTCCAGGTTGACCACCCCGGCCCACTTGAGGCGGTCGCTCCCCGAGAGCGTGTCGCCCAGCCAGCGGTTGTAGGACGAGCACAAGGCGGACATGAGGGCGGGCTCGGTGGTCAGCGGATAGGCAAGGAAGAGGGTCGGATAGATGACCTGGATGTCGATGTCCTCGGCGTCCATCGCCTCGAGGCGAGCGTTCAGGTCCGTCAACTCCTGGCTGTCGAGGCTGTCCAGGTTCTTCCCCTCGATCAGCGCGCCGTGCCGGGTGGGTTTGCCGTCGACCCTGGCCGGAGTGCTGAAGTTATTGCAGCCCAAGCCCGACCGACGCGGGACGACCTGCTCGCCGATCATCCAGTAGAACATGCCCCCCGAGCCGACGATAGCTGGCCGCCGGGACCGGAACGCCGGGTCCATGTACTTGTCGTCGAAGGTCGCGGGGCACTCGTTCACATGTCCGTCTGCATCAATGACTCGCATAGCGGTACCCTTTGCCGATTTAGGGTGGCAAGTCAAGTTGCGGCCGGCCTGTTACGGAGATGCAGTGCCGTTGGAAACATTGAACAGGTCGACCAACATCCTATAGTGCAAACATGATCAGGGTCGACGTCCTCAAGGCAGAAACTCAACTCGCCCGCTATGTCGCAGAAGTTGAGCAAGGAAAAACGATTGTTCTCTGCCGCAACAACATACCCGTGGCTGAAATTCGTCCGTTAACCAGACCGCCGAACCAACCGAGGCCCGTGGGGATCGATCGAGGGATGAAGGTCCCGTCTATTTTCTTCGAGCCGTTGCCCGAAGATCTGCTCGCCGCGTTCGAAGGGAAGCAGCATACCGACACCTGATTCCCTCCTCACCCCACCTGGATTCCCGCTTTCGCGGGAATGACGATTCGGGGGGTCGCTGCCTCTCAAACCAGCAAGCGCTCTTTCCGGTGTCACGGGATCGTGTTACGCTCCCGGCCATCATCGCCAGCCGGGAGGACCCATGCAGCTCATCGAGCGCTTGTTCAACAAAAAGGACCACGGCGTCGCCGGGTTCCTGGCGCACCCGCAACGGACGGAGCCGGGGCCGGCGCTGCTGCTGATCCACCCGAAGGGTGGGTTGACGGATTACATCAAGATCGAGGCCCGGAAATTCGCCGCCCTGGGCTACAGCACCTTTGCGCCGAACGTCTTCGAGCAACTGGGCTATCCGGAGCCCACCCACATCGTCAGCGGCGGCGAGATCCAGGCCAAGACCTCCGACGACCAGTTCGACGCCGCGCTCACGGAGAGCTGGCGCTTCCTGCTGTCCCAGCCCCACGTGGACAACAAGCGGGTGGCGGTTTCGGGCTACTGCATGGGCGGGCGCATCGCCATCAACTTCGTGGCGGCAACGCCGGAGGTGCGGGCGTTCGTGGGCTACTACCCCACGGTGCGGGACGAGCCTCCCACGGACATGCGGCCCATCCCGCCCTGGGAGAAGGCCAAGATCATCCGTTGTCCCTCCATCAACCTCTACGGCGCGGACGACGTAGTCACGAACATTCCTGTCCAGGACAGGATGATGTACGCGTTCCGGGAGAACGGCCAGCCGCTGGAATGGCACTTCTTTCCGTTCGGCGGACACGGGTTCGTGGACCCCGGCGCGGTGGGTTATCACGCCCACGCCGCGGAGCTGGCCTGGCCCATGGTGGTGGACTTCATGGAGCGCGAGCTCCAGTGGGCTCCGGAGCCCTGAACGAACACTCCCGAGCCGTCCATTACATGCATGAGAGGACCCTGATCCGGGGTCGACATTCGAGCGCAGGAAAGGAGCTTCCATGGCCCGGTTCGTATCGGACAGCCTCCCCGACGATGCCTTGGCGCTGTTGCGGCCCGGCAACCTTGCCGAGAAGCGGAATCGCGTGGTCCAGATTATCACGGTGGACGAAGAAGGATGGGCCAACGCCGGCATGCTGAGCTACGCCGACGTCATCGCCAAAGACGGCGGAAGTCTCAGTCTCGCAACCTGGGGCGACGGGGAATGCGCCACGGACCTACGGCGAAACGGCCGCATCACCCTGCTGGTCATCGACGATGACATGGCCTATTACGTGAAAGGCCGCGCCGCGGAGATTCAGGTCCCCGGAGATGCGCTCACGGACGCCAACGACACCGGCGGCCATTCCACGCTGGCCTACTTCCACGTCGCCGTTCAGGGGGTATTCGAGGATCGGATCCCGACGGCCAAGGTGTTGGGCGGCGTCATCTTCGAGGGCACTGAATCAGAGCAGATCGCACACGACGCCATCCTGAAGAAGCTCGCGTCCATCTAGCCTCCCGTCCATGGCCCCACGAGTATCCTTCGGTGTAACCCCCATCCAGACCGGGGTCGATTTCCACCACATCCGTGAGGTGGCGCTCCGGGCGGAGGAGCTGGGCTTCGACTCGGTGTGGCTCAACGACCACTTCTTCACCTCCAAACTGTTCCATCCGCTGCCGCCGCCTACCGCCCCCTTCTACGAGTCCTGGGTGACCCTCTCGGCGCTGGCGCCGCTGACCCGGCGCGTCCGTCTCGGCACCCTCTGCTCCAACGTGTCGTTCCGGAACCCGGCGCTGCTGGCGAAGATGGCCGCGTGCCTGGACGTCATCAGCGGCGGACGGCTGGAGCTGGGCATGGGTGCCGGCTGGTTCGAGGAAGAGCACACGGCCTACGGTTTTGCCTTCCCGGGCATGGATCAGCGCGCGGGGCAGTTGACCGAAGCCGTGGCCATCGTCAAACGCATGTGGGCGGAGGAGACCGTCACTTTCCAGGGCAAGCACTTCCGGACCGAGGACGCCTATTGCAGCCCCAAGCCGCTGCAAACGCCCCGCCCGCCCATCACCATCGGCGCCCGCGGATCGCGGACGATGCTGCGGGTGGCGGCACGGTGCGCCGACCGCTGGAACATCCAGACTCCCATCAGCCCGGCGCAGTACCGGCGGAAGCTGGGTTTTCTCGAAAGACACTGCCAAGAGGCGGGGCGCGATCCCGCGGAGATCGGACGCTCGCTGTGGGCCGGCACGATCATCGGCGAGGACCGGGAGGCATACGACCGCGCCGCCGAGGCGCTGGCGCTGCCGCACACCGCCTACCTCGACGCCCGCATCGCGGGGACCCCGGAGGAGTGCATTCAACGTATCATGGGCTTCGTGGAGCTTGGCGTCACGGAATTCATCCATTACTTTACCCACGACGAGCTTCGCAGCGTCGAGCTCTTCGCGACCAAGGTCATACCCGCGTTCAGGTGAGCGCGACGAATCCGCGGAGCCGATCAAGGAAGGAGTAAGACTCGATGGCACAGGAATCAGCAGGGTTACGGAAGGAACCGGACCTTTCGGCGGATGTCGTCATCATCGGATCGGGCGCCACCGGACTGCCCGCCGCCATCGTCGCGGCGGAGGCCGGCGCGTCCGTCCTGGTGGTGGAAACCAACTACGACGTGGGCGGCCACGCCATCCTGAGCGGCGGCAACGTACCGCTGGGGGGCGGCACCAGCATCCAGCGCGAGCACGGCATCGAGGACTCGCCCGACACGGTCTTCGCCGACCTCACCGACTGGTCGGTGGTGCAGGTCAACGGTTCCCCGGACTACCGCTACAGCGACCGGGCGGTGATCCGCGCATTCGCCGACCATTGCGCGGAAACCTATGAGTTCCTGGTGGCCAACGGCGTGAAGTTCAAGGAAGGTCCCCCCGACAGCCGCGGCGCCCACTCCACCGGCAACTCGGCGCACCGGGAAAACCATACCTTCTGGGAGCACGGCGCCAGCCTGGAGAGTCCCAACGCCCGGCCCGGCACCGGGCTGGTGCGCCCCCTGGAGAACAGCGCCCGGGAGAAGGGCGTGAAATTCCTGCTGAACTACAAGATGTCCTCCATCATCCGGGAAGGGGCGTCCGGGCGGGTCCTCGGCATCACCGCCGAGCACACGCCCACCGTCATGCCGGGGAGCACCACGCCGCTCCGGAGCTACCGCTCCGACGGCAACATCGACCGCACCGACCCGGACCTGACCATTCGCGCCCACAAGGCGGTCATCGTCGCCACCGGCGGCAGCACCAGCAACGTGAACTTCCGGCGCATGTTCGACCCCCGGCTCACCGACGTCTACCAGGTCGCCGGCGAGCCCTACACCTACCAGGACGGCAGCGGCGAGATCGCCGCCATGGCCGTGGGTGCGTCCCTGTGGGGCCTGGCCAACCAAGTCCTGGAGAACGGCGACAACATCCGGGTGAAGCGCGCCCTGGGCACGCGCTGGAACTACATGACGTGGGAGCTGGAGAGCCCCATTTTCCCGCTGGTGCGCGCCGCGGGCCTGTCCGTGAAGGACTGGCACGACCTGATCCTGGTGAACCAGGTGGGCGAGCGCTTCTACGACGAGACCCAGGGAGACTACCCCGAGGGCAACAAGCACAAGGACATCGACCCGTACACACCCGGCGACCACCGCAACACCCACATCGAGTACGACCCCCATCACTCCAACTTCTTCAACGCCGCCGTGGCCATGAACGCCGGCTCCAAGGCGCCCGACTACTCGGGCGGACCGGTGTGGGCCATCTTCGACGCGGGCGCGGTGGAACGCGAGGGCTGGAAGGTGACCCCGCCGTACGTCGATCCGGACGGATACTTCTTCAGCGCCGACACCTTGGCGGACCTGGCCGCCGCAATCGAGAACCCCTGGCAGACAGCGCCCATCAGCGGCGCCGCCCTGGAGGCCACGGTGCGGCGCTACAACAGCTTCGTGGACTCCGGCACGGACGACGACTTCGGCAAGCCCTCTCCCAAGTACAAGATCGAGAAGCCGCCCTTCTACGCCGCCTGGGGCACTCCCCTGGTCCACGACAGCCGCGCCGGCCTGCGCATCAACGAGAAAAGCCAGGTGCTCGACATGAACGGCGAGATCATCCCCGGCCTCTACTGCGGCGGCGAGTCCGCCGGCGGCTTCAACCAGCACGGCATGGGCCGCTGCACCGTGCAGGGCCTCATCGCCGGGAGGGAGGCTGCGGCGGAGCGATGAGGCTCGTTGTCGAGCCAAGTTCCGTGGTAACAGTATGGATGTGATAGGGTGAGGCCATGCTCAGCGGGCACCCTTCGATGCCGGGCAGGAAGACGGACCCTCGACGCGTCCCTATACGGCCCCATGGGCGTGGCGAGCATGCAGCGGGTCTCTGATGCGAGCTGCGAGCGACGCGAGGAAGATAGAACGGCTGATGCAGGGCATTGGCCGCTTGGCCAAGGGGCCGGGTCGCGTCTATTTGGTCGGAGGCGCGTGTGCGGTGACGATCGGATGGCGACCGACCACCGTCGATGCGGACCTGAAGCTTGACCCGGAGCGACCCGGACGCGTTCCGGGCGAAGGTGGAAAGTTTTGCGGAGGACATACTCCATGCCAGCACCGGGTGACGGAATTCCTGGGGAGGAGTTGGTGGCGACCGGCGTCGAGGCGCTCGACCGGGGGGAGCTTAGCGTCGAGGCGTTGCTGGTCGCAGTCGGGGCGCCGCGGCTACGGAGGCTGGGGATCTCGGTACCGAACGATGGACGCATACCGCGACACCCGGAACTTGCGCTTTATCGCGCCGTTGGACGGCGCCATCCCGACGACGCACACTCACGGTGTCGGGTCGGAGGAGGCGCCCCGCAGGGCTGGCCTCCGTCCGCCGCTCAAACGGCTCGTACAGTTTTCCCGTAAGCCGCTTTCACAAAGGTGTCTCATGGAGGGTTCAAGGACGGAACCAGTGAGATCAGACGTACAAGCCCGTACTCGCCGATCAGCTTGCGCTCCGGCAACTGTTTCCAGCCAGCGTTGCGCCAGCGCTTGTGACGATGCGACCAAAGCCGCCGTACGATCCAACCGTCAAGTTGGTGGAAGAGCCTGCGGACATGGGCCTTACAATAGTATTGGCCCCAACCCCGAATGATCGGATTGATCCCGTCGATCAACTCCCGTGTAGTGACAGGAGCCTTGCGCCGGGTACGCCGACGAATCTGGTCTTTGAAGTGCCGGATGGATTTATCACGCGGAACCGCGTAACGCGCTCCCCCGCGAAGCCCGCTCTTGATCTTCGAGGCATGCAACTCAAGAGGCCGCCTGCCCTGTTTGATCTTGTAGCCGAGGAACTCGAACCCATGCCTGACATGGACAATGCGAGTTTTCCCGGCGTTCAGGGACACCCCCAGCCTTGCCAGTACCCGCCTGGCCTCTTCCAATGCCGCGCGGGCTTCCCCACGTGTGCGGCATGTGATCAGCCAATCGTCGGCATATCGGGTCAGCCGATAGCCGCGACGACGCATTTCCCTATCAAACGGAGTCAGCAAGACATTACTGAGCAGCGGCGAAACAATCCCGCCCTGCGGAGTGCCCTGTTCGGTCGGCAGCCTCTTACCGTCGGCTACCACCCCGGCCGTGAGCATCTGCCTGAGCAGACCCAGAACACGGCCGTCCGAAACTCGCTGGTTGACGAGTTCGAGAAGCTTCTCGTGGTCCACGGACCCGAAAAAGTCCTTCAGGTCCGCATCTACAACCCACTCGCAGCCCTCGTCCAGTTCTCTCCATATCTTGCGCAGTGCTCCGTGGGCGGACCTCCCTTGCCGATACCCGTGGTTGGCATCATCGAACACCGGCTCGAAGATCGGCTCCAACCGGTTCAGCAGCGCCTGTTGACATACCCGATCAAAGATCGTCGGAATGCCAAGAGGACGAAACTTTCCCGGCTGCCCCGCCTTGGGGATCAGGCGTCGGAGGACCGGTTGCGGTTCGTACTCACCGTCCCGCAACTCCCTGTGCAGACGATCGAGATTCGCATCAAGCGATCTCTCGAACGCTGCCAAATCCTCCCCGTCAACGCCACCTGCACCTCGGTTGCGCTTCACCTTCTCCCAGGCCACCTCAAGGTTCTTCCGCTTGTACACCTTGTCCACCAGTGAGTGGACCTTCCTTTCCCCCGCCGGGTTGATCCAGTGAATGAGTCTCCTCGGGCCATCACGTCCGGGTCTTTCGCTCAA
>MKWU01001426.1_pt1 | contig 41211 bp, 49 predicted proteins | sample 809101 | NCBI WGS metagenome assembly MKWU01 (sample SAMN05860141, study PRJNA318959) | sponge metagenome | host: Aplysina aerophoba | place: Slovenia: Piran, Adriatic Sea, Gulf of Piran | collected 2013-05-07
CCCGTCTCGGCCCGGCGGGACCTTCACCCGTCGGGTGAAGCCAGGCCCAGTCACGATCATGTGGTTGATGTGGCCTGTTGCCGTGGGTTTGTCTGGAAACATGAAGAATCAAGGCTAGGCGCCACCACCGGTTGGCAGAGGTTCGGGGGAGGATGACTCGAGCCTCGGTACGAGTCGGGACGTGCGTTGCTGGTGCCGGTGGTCCGTGTCCGGATCCGCGTCACTGTGTCACAGATCCCCTCCGGACTTGGTCTGCTCTCGAAGCTCTCCGAGAACTGTGGCTTGACAGGAAAGGGCTGTCGGGCCCGACTCCTTCAGATGTGGCCCAGATGGCGGAGCTTGAGTCCCTGGGCCTCAACCGGACTCAACCGATCGGTCGGACTGGCTCAGCGCTGGGTCCATCCAAGAATCTGGCCAGGCTCGGACCCGTAACGACTGTGCATAACGTGTACTCATCGGCGCCGCCGGCGTGCTTCGGTTGCTAAGTCCATCGACCGGATGGCCGGCGGTCCGATACCTGCGGATCCGTAGAGGCCTAATCGTCGCGGGGGTGCAGGTCAGCGTCGGGGTCTGGTAGGGGCTCGACCGCCAGGATCTGGCCGGCGACGCCGCGGACCGCGACCGGATCCCCGGGGTTGAGCACTGCTTCGCGATGGGCGGTGGCCCTCCACCGGGCCCCTTTCACCTCGACTACCCCATCCGGGTCGAAGGCGGTGACAGCCCGGCCGCCCAGCCCGACCAGGTGGTCACGTCCCACCGTAGGGGTCGAGAAACGCGCCCTGGCCACGGTCCGCATTGCGATCACGTAGAAGGCGGTGACCGAGGTCACGATCACGAGGACGAGCCACCAGGAGGGATGGATCTGAGGAGATGCGTCGGTGAAGAACCAGCCGGCCACGAGCATCGATCCGGCGCCCGCCAAGGTGAGAGGGCCGGCGCGGCCCCGTTGGAAGTCGGCCGTGAGGAGACCGATCGAGGCCAGGGCCAATGCCACGGCCCAGCCTCTCAGCGGTAGGACGGCGAGGCCGTACCCGCTTAGGAGTAGGCAAATCGTGGCTACTCCCGCTGCGATGCCGGGACCCAGCGCATAGAACTCGAACACCGCCACCGTAAGGCCGATCATCAGGAAGAAGAAGGCCGGTTCCGCACCGGTGGCGATGCGCAGTGAGCGCACCCACAGTCCCGGTTCGTGGAATACGGTCTCGACCGCCGCGAGCCCGTCCTCGGTCTCGCGGATCGTGTTGATCTCGGTCGGTTCGCCACGCACCGCCACGGTGCGCCCCTCGAGTTCGACCAGCAGGTTGCTGATCGAGGGGGCAACGATGTCCACGAGACCGTCGATGGGCACGGTCACGGTTGCCGTTCCGTTCGCGTAGTTGACGAGGGGAGTGGCAAGATCGTCGCTTTCCCGATGACCCGCAACGGTAGGCAAGGCGTGGCCGATGCGGGCTCCGGGCGCCGCGGCCTTTACCGGCGCGGCTGCCAGGATGCTGGCAGCGCCCCCGAAGGCGACTGCCGGACTGGGGCCGATCCAAACCACCAGCGGCAGCGGCGGATCCTTGACGCGCGCAACCAGGTGATAAACCGTGTCCGACAGCGTGGCCCGGGAGTCGATCTGGATGATGGCGGCCGAGGCGCCGCCGGCGGCGGCTGCGTCGATCTGGTCGATCACGAAGTTCAGGGCCGTCCTGTCCAGGTTCCCGCTGATCTCGATTATCTCTATCCGATCCGAGCCGTCGGCGGCGCCCGCCGTTCCGCCGACCGCCGTCAGCAGCCAGCAGGAAGTGATTATCAGCAGGAACGTGGTCTTGCGGTTCATGGCTGCCGGGATGTTAGATGCGGTTGATCGATAGCCCATCTTCCTGCGGGTAGGCTGGTAACGACCCGCTTACGCGCCGACCCTGTGACTCGCTACAGTTGTGGCTATGAATGTGCTGCTGGTCTGCGATGTTCCCTGGGTGCGGAACCAGGTCCGGGCCGCGCTAAGCGGAGCGGCTGACATCGTCGAGATAACGGATCCCTACGACGCTGAGGAAGTAGCCACTTCCGATGGCGGGGATTTGGCCATTGTCGACATGCAGGTCGGTTCGATGGGCGGTATGGCCATAACCCGGGCGCTGAAGAGTGTGAGCCCCGAGTTCGGACCGATCATCCTGCTGCTCGACCGCCGTGCAGACACCTTCATCGCCAAGCGGGCCGCGGCGGATGCGTGGCTGCTCAAGCCGTTCAGTGCTCAGGAGCTTCGCGCGGCCATCGAGTCCGTTCTCCCGGTCGGAGCGGATCGCTGACCCAGCCCGCGCCGCCTTAGATGGTCCAATGATCGGTTCCCTCCACATGGTTCTATTGGTCATCTTCGGGTGTTGCCTGCTGGCGTCCGGGTTCCTTTCGGGCAGCGAGACCGCGTTGACGGCGATACCTAGGGAGCGGGTCCACCAGCTAGCCACGACCGGAAGGCGGGGCCACCGTCTGGAAGCTCTGGTTCTCGACTTGGAAGGGTCGATCAGCAGCATCCTGGTGGCTAACAACTTCGTCAACATCCTGGCTACCTCGGTCGCAGCTGCTCTGGCCATCAGCCTGGTGGGAGAAGGCTGGGGACCCATCCTCTCGACGGTGGTCGTGACGATTCTGGTGCTGGTTATCGGCGAGGTGACTCCCAAGACGCTGGCAGCCCGCTACCCCGACAGGTATGGATTGACTGCGGCGGTGCCCGTGTGGATGCTGGCCGTAGCGCTAGGTCCGATCTCACGAGTATTCATCGGTCTCGGGAGGGCGATCATCCGGTTGTTCCGGTTGCCGCCGTCCGGCGATCAGAAGATCACGCTGGCAGATGTCCGGGCGCTGGCCATACTGGGCGAGCGGAGAGGGGAGATCGACTCCGGTGAGAGAGAGATCATCGAGCGACTCTTCGCTACGGCCGACCAACCGGTAAGGGACGTGATGACACCGAGAGTCGACATCGTGACCCTTCTTGCGCCTGTGACCTCGTTGGCGGTGCGGGAAGCCGTCGCTACCACCGCCCATTCGCGATACCCCGTGGTCAGCGAGGAGGGAAACCTGGATTCGATACTGGGGATCCTCTATGCAAAAGACGTGCTGAGCCAAGGTCGCGATCTCCCTACCGGTGAGATAGCCAACCTGCTACGGGAACCTCACTACGCACCGGAGAGCGCGCAGGTGATGAGGGTGCTGCGCGATCTGAGAACCCGCCGCATCGGGATGGCGGTGGTGATGGACGAGCACGGGGGGGTGGACGGCCTCGTCACGATCAAGGACTTGGTCGGCGCGCTGGTGGGCGAGCTTCAGGATGAATACGATCCAAGGGTACCCATGACCCTGCCGGTGGGTGCCGACACATGGCTGGCCGACGGGCGGACTCCTATCGACGAGTTCGAGACCGCAACAGGGATCAGCGTCGAGGACGGGCCTTATTCGACCGTGGCCGGACTCTTCCTGTACCTGTCGGGGCGTATCCCCGTAGCCGGCGACGAGGAACGTTACGAAGACCTGGTCCTCACCGTGCTGGCGATGGACCGCCGCCGGATCTCGAAGATCAGAGTGCGCGCCATCGAGGGATCGGGAGACGTTACGGATCGTGTCGATTAGAGTCTTCCCATGACGGGCAGTGGCGCAGCTTGGTAGCGCGCTTCGTTCGGGACGAAGAGGTCGTGGGTTCAAATCCCGCCTGCCCGACCCCGACGGATCCGTTCCTGCTGGTGGGTCCAGTTCCTCATCGATCGATTAGCGGTCACACCCGAGGTGTGTCCCCTGTATGTATCCAACCGATCGATACTGGTCAAACGCGGGAACCGCTTCCGGTTCCGACAACGTCGGAAGCGATGAGGGCTGACCCGATCAGGTCCTGACCCGGTTGGATTCAGCGAGGAGTGACGAGCATGGGTGGCGGCAAGGACAAGACCATACTGCTCGCAGGAGGCGGGATCGCCTTGATCCTGATCCTTCTGCCTATCTTCGCTCGTGGGCCATCCGTGAGCGGCACGATTACCTACCGCTAGCGCATCCCACTGAGTCCGGGCGCGGTGGTGACCGTGCGCCTCGTCGACACTTCCTACGCCGATGGCCCCTCGGAACTCATCGGCGAACAGGTCATTCCGGATCCCGGCCGGGTCCCCATCGACTTCAGGGTTCCTTACTCGCTCGACGCCATCGATCCCCGCAACACCTACTTCGATCTCCGTACGCATCGAGGAGACGGACGGTCGCCTCGCCTTCGTCAACGACACCGCGTACGACGTGATAACCCGAGGTGACCCCACCAGGGTCGACATGGTGCTGGTCATGGTCGAACCTCCGCCGGAGATGGTCGACGGAGAGTGGAACCCGTCAGACGATGCCCCGGTCCAAAAACCGGTCGACACCGTGGAAACGCATATGATCTGGGAAGGCAGCGAAGCCTTCGTGCGGGTCGTATACCGCGTGGCCGATGTCGACGGCTGCTACCGGCGGGGACGTGAGGAAGCCACTCTCGAGGGAGCGGTTGTTGATGTGACGGTCACCGCCTGGGTTCCCGCTCCAACTCCCTGGGCGATCGACTGCTCGGACCGGACCCTCGAACCGGACAGCATCGTCTCCCTGGGCGGCTCGCTGGAAGCGGGGAAGACTTACAGTGTCAGGGTCAACGGCGAACCCGGCTTTACCTTCACCGCACCCTGACCTGCGTCCTTCCCGTTGTCTTCTTCGACAGCGTATCCCCCTTGCTCAAAGCAACAAGAGAACCAGCTATTCAGCCGTGTCTTCCTGCGGTGGGGACCCGTAGACCGCCTCGAAGATGTGGGGTGCCTGATAGATCCGATTCCGTCTCCGCTCACCCAGTTCTACGAGGTCTCCCCTTTCGACGAGGGAGTTGATTGCGGAGTAGGCCGTCGGCGGACTGACCTCCAGGGTGTCTGCCGCCCACTTGGCGGTGACGAAGGGAAGGTTGAAGAGGTGTTCCGCGAGCCTGACCACCGAGTTGGGGCGTTTTTCGTCAAGTAGTTCACTACGGACTTGGTGGTGTAGATCCACCAGCCTGACGGTGCGCTCCTCGGCGTCGCGGGCTTGCTGTTGAACGCCACGAAGGAAGAACTGAATCCAGGGCAGCAGGTCACCGTTCTGGCTAGTGCTCAGCAGGAGGTCGAAGTAGTCGTCCCTGTAATGCTCGAAATAGGCGGATAGGTAGAGCAAGGGTTGGGTGAGGGCACCCCGGAGAATCAGCATCAGCGGAATCATCAGCCGACCGATCCGACCGTTGCCATCCAGGAACGGGTGGATGACCTCGAATTGGTAATGGGCCAATGCGAGCTGTATGAGAAGCGGCATCTCCTGTTCGTGGAGGAAGTATTCCAAGTCGGTCAGCAGTTCACCCATCGCTTCCGGTGGCGGGGGCACGAACACTGCGTTGTCAAGATTCGTACCGCGGATCCAATTGGGTGTTTGCCGGAATTCGCCGGGGAGACGATGTTGGCCGCGAACTCCGCTGAGGAGGCGTTCGTGAATCTCGCGGAGAAGGCGTGTGGAGATGGGGAAGCCATCGCGGACCCGGTCAAGCCCGTACTCCATGGCTATGACGTAGTTACGGACTTCCTGAGCATCGTCAGTCTCCCCAGGTGTTTCTCCCGCTTCCAGGCGAAGCAACTGCGGAATGTCCGCCCTGGTCCCCTCGATCCGTGAACTCTGAACGGCTTCCAGACGTAGATGGGGCCCGATCAGGAGATGCGGGTTCGGAAGCAAACGTCCGAGGCCGCCTAAGCGATGCACCGCACCGGTCGCCTCATCCGACAGCCTTACGACTTCCTGGGGTAGGTCCAGTCGGCGAGGAAGCGGATTCGGATAGAACGCCCGGAATCCACCCAGCGTCATCCGGACCGTGCCGCGCTCCGTTGAGCGGAAGGCGTCTGGTCGCACGGTGGGTTCCTTTCGAGGGGCGAGCTTCGAGGCATGGAGCTTAGTAAAGCGATCTGACCTTCGCTTTAGTTGTGATCGGTTCTAGTAAAGCCGGCTTTACTCCGCGGAAGGCTTAGTAAAGCTATTCGGGTCTTGCTTTACTTGAGTGGCACCTTCTTAAGGCGGCCCTTAACAATGGCTCATGGTCAGTGCAGCTAGCGGCGTGTCGCGTCCTCGGCGTGTATTGCCTGCTCAGTGCCCGTCCACACTTCTCCTGCGTGCCGGATCAGATCCTGGGCTGGAGTCTGGACATCACCGCGTAGTCGAAGGCGTTGAGTGCGTTGCTCACGTGTGCGATCTCGGAGGCCGCCACGCTTGCGGCCTCGTCGCTGATCGGTCGGGCCCGATGGGCCTTCACATGGACCTCGGCTACCCGTTCCAGTAGCAGGAACCAGCCGATCGCTTCCTCTACGGAGCCCCCCACGGTCAGCGGCCCATGGTTACGGAGCAGGACCGCCTTGGTCTCGCCCAGCGCGGCAGCGATCCGCTTGCCGGTGTCGAAGTCGGAGACCTGGACCTCCTCACCGTCGAAGACGGCGTGATCCTCGAAGAACGCGGTGGCCTCCTGGCAGATCATACGAAAGAGTTCCACGTTGGCTGCCCAGGGCGTGGCGTACGGGGTGTGGGTATGGGCTACGGCCACCACCTCTGGTCGGGCTTCGTGTACGGGGGCATGGATGAAGTAGGCGGTCATGTTGATGGGATGGTCGCCCTCGACCCGACCGTCTGGTCCCACCAGCACGAGATCCGACATGGTCGTTCGATGGAACGGCACTCCGTACCGGATCAGCCACATCGCATCGATACGCTCGGGGTCTCGGGCTGTGATGTGCCCGTCACCCAGCGAACCCCACCCGAGCGCTCCGAACAACCTGTAGGCGGTGACCAGCGTCCGCTTTCTGTGCGTGCGGAGTGCCTCGGTGGTCGCGAACTGCGGCTTCGCCAGCACCGGTCCTACGTCCGTTCCCTCACTCGATGCCCAGATCGGGGTTGGTCTGTCCATCAGATCCTCCTGGTAGCGCCGCCGGGCCGGCCCCTGACCAAGTCAGGTTAGGGCGCGTTCACGCTATACGCATTCGTTTGGTAACGCGGGTCCCGTAGTTGGCTGCGTGGCGACGGTGAGGTATGGCGGTCCAGAGCACGCCGCCCGTAACGCAGACCGATCACGATCAAACTAGTGATTCGGCGATCTCCACTGCGTTGAGAGCGGCGCCTTTGCGGAGGTTGTCGCCAACCGTCCACAAGCTGATCCCGCCCGGTTCGCCAAGGGTTCCCCTGATGCGCGAGACGAGAACCGGGTCGATCCCGGCCGAGTCAAGCGGGGTTGCCACACGGTCGTCCGGCCACACCGCCACTCCGGGTGCCTCTTCGATGATCCGCCCGGCGGTCTCCGGATCGAGTGGGGAGTCGAACCACATGGTGGCGGAGATGCCGTGCCCGACCATGACCGGAACTCGAACACAGGTGGGTTCCACCGATATGGCTTCCCGCTCGAGGATCTTGCGGGTCTCGTTGACGAGCTTCCACTCCTCGTCCGTGTGGCCGGCACCGGCCAAAGCACCCGCCAAAGGAAGGACGTTGAAACCTATGGGACGCTGGAAAGGCCCGTTTCCCGGATCTTCCCAGGCTCCTGAGACCAGGGCGTCGCGCTGTTCCAGTAGTTGAGAGGTCTGGCTCATCAGGGCTTCCATCCCGCCCATTCCGGCTCCCGACACAGACTGGTAGGACATGGCCACCATACGTGCGAGACCCGCATGACGGTGCAGGGGAGCGGCGGCCATCATCAGGGTCATCGTGGTGCAGTTCGGGTTGGCGATGATCCCCTCGTGCCCAAGAACCGCGTGATCGTTGACTCCTGCCACCACCAAAGGCACCCGGGAGGCTTGACGGAAGGCCGAGGAGTTGTCTACGACCACCGCTCCCGCAGCGGCGAACTGGGGTGCGTAACGGCGGCTACGCGCCGCCCCGGCAGAGAACAGGGCGATGTCGATCCCGGATGGGTTGGCCTTGGCCAGGTCCTCGACGACTACCTGACCCCATCGGGTGTTCAATGTGCGGCCTTCCGAGCGACTCGAAGCCATCAACCGGAGATCCGAAACGGGGAAGCCGCGCTCCTCGAGTATGGCCAGCATGGTTCGTCCTACCGCTCCCGTGGCGCCCACGATTGCTACACGTGGATCACCCATTGGCGCCCACCTCCTCGGTGATGACCGGTGGGTCGAACTCGGCGTGTAGAGCCCGGACCGCACCATCGACGCTGCCACGCCGAACCACGCATGAGATCCGGATCGGGGAGGTGGAGATCATCTCGATGTTGATACTGGCGTCGGCCAGGGCGCGGAAGACCCTGGCTGCCACGCCCGGACTGGACTTCATACCGGCACCCACCAATGAGACCTTTGCTATGTCCGTATCCACCGCAAGATCCCTTGCTCCCAACTCCTTCACCAAGGGGGCGGCTGCCCGGCGGGCTGCCCGGGCCTGGGACTGCGGCACCGTGAAGCTGATATCCGTGCTGCCGTCCTGCCCGACGTTCTGGACGATCATGTCGATGTTTATGCGGGCCCCGGCGAGCGTCTCGAATAGGGCCGCGGCTACACCGGGACGGTCCGGCACACCCCAGATCGTTGCTTTGGCTTCCGAGGTGTCATGTGCGACTCCCCTGATTATTGCCTCTTCCATAGTGCTCTCCTTGACCCAGGTGCCCTCATCCTCCACGAACGACGAGCGGACGTGGATCGGTACGTTGAACCTCCGGCCTACCTCAACGGACCGCGCCATCAGGACTCCCGCCCCGCCGGCGGCCAGTTCCAGCATCTCGTCGAAGGACACCGTCTCCAGCCTGCGCGCTTCCGGCACCACCCTCGGGTCCGCGGTGTATACGCCCATCACATCCGTGTATATCTCGCACACATCGGCGCCGTGAGCGGAGGCTAGGGCGACCGCGGTGGCGTCGGAACCGCCCCGGCCGAGGGTGGTGACATCCTTCGAGGTCGGATCCACCCCTTGGAAGCCGGCCACGATCACCACGTTCCCCTTTTCCAGCCCCTCCCTCACCCTGGTGCCGCGGATCTCGGTGATCTTCGCCTCGCCGTGGGATGCGTCGGTGAGGATTCCGGCCTGGGAGCCGGTGAGGCTCAGAGCCGGGACGCCTTCGCTGTGGAGCGCCATGGCCAGCAGCGCCATCGAGATCCGTTCCCCTGCGGTGAGCAGCATATCCATCTCCCTGGCGGGAGGATCGGAGCTCACCTCATGGGCGAGGCTGATGAGATCGTCGGTTGAACTGCCCATGGCCGACACCACCACGATCACATCGTTGCGGGCGCGGCGCGTCCGCGCCACCCGTCGGGCGACGCGTCTGATGCGGTCCGGGTCGGCCACCGAGGTGCCGCCGTACTTCTGGACAACCAAGGGCATTGGGAACTGATCCTGGGTGACGGTTAATGGTGCCGTTGCCCATAGTGTATTGGCTTGTGGAGCTTGCTCCGAACGGGCAGGGTGGGGGCAGACCTCCCGCAAGGAAGATGGTGACGAGTGAGTGCTGGGTCCAGCCGGCTCGCATGACCGGCGACCTCGCTGGGTGAATACCTGGCCTACTGCCCGACGGTCTCTTCCGGCAGGGTGCTGAACAGTGACGATTGCTGGGGCCTGCCGCCCGCCGGCCCAGGAATCATGCGGGCGATTGGCAGGCCGCTGGTGGACTGCTCAGGACCCCCTAGGAAGGTGCTGAACAGTGACGATTGCTGGGGCCTGCCGCCCGCCGGCCCAGGCATTTTGCCGGCGGTTGCCAGGCCGCTGGTGGATTGCTCAGCACCCTCCTAGACTGGTTCGCGTATGGGGAGCGAGAAGCGAGCCCGCCAGAAGCAGAACCGCCAAGCGCGCCTGGAAGCTGAGCGACGAGCGGCGCGGCAGACCAAGTGGCGCCGCCGCATCGTCAGGGTGCTGGTGATCGCGGTGGTGGTCGTGGTCGTCTTCGTGATCGGGAACCTGCTCACCGGCGGCGATCAGACCGGCGGTCAGGTGACAGTGCCGGAACCTCCCGCGGTGACCGACACCACCACGGTCCAGACCGACGGCTAGCCGAGTCTCCAACTCCTCGACGGCTACGTTGGGGAACGCGGTCACGGCGACCGGCGGTAGCCTCCCCGTAGTATGGCTGTCGACCTCCATGTCCATTCGAACGCCTCCGACGGGACCGAGTCTCCGTCGGAGGTAGTCCGGCTGGCGGCCTCAGCCGGACTCACCGCGATCGCGCTTACGGACCATGACACGCTCGAGGGAGTGGACGAGGCCCGCGAGGAAGCGGGAAGCCGGCAGATCGAATTGATCCCCGGCGTGGAGCTTGCCTGCGAGTGGGACCGGGGGGGTTTGCATATCGTGGTCCTCTTCCTGGAACCAGGGGAAGGACCCCTCCAGGACCGCTTAGGGGAGCTCCGTCGAGCGCGCCACCGCCGGAACCGGGCCGTAGCGCAGTGTCTCGCCGGACTCGGAATCGAGATCGAGTACGCGGAGGTTGTCGAGGAGGCGGGGGAGGGAAGCGTCGGTCGACCTCACTTCGCGGCGGTCATGCAGAGGAAGGGATACGTTCCGGACATCGCCACCGCATTCCGCAGCTACCTGGGAGCCGGTGCCCCCGCCTACGTACCCCGCCGGCTGCTCCCTCCCGACGAAGCCATTGCGCTGGCCCTGCAATCGGGCGCGATTCCCGTGCTTGCCCATCCGCACACCCTGCGCCTCGACACTTCGGCGGAGTACGCAGCAACCTACCGGCGGCTTGCCGGATACGGTCTGGTCGGTGTGGAGTGCTTCTACGGGGATTACTCTCCTGCGGTCCGTCTCGATCTCGAACGCTCGGTCCGTTCGTTCGGACTGCTCCCCTCAGGAGGTTCGGACTTCCACGGCGACTACAAGCCGGGCCTGCAGGTGGGCACAGGTCGGGGTGACCTGGTAGTACCCGATCGCGCGCTGGTCGACCTACGGGATGCCCGACGGTGACTCCCCGGCGCGGGGGGCTCACCCGGGCGGTCTGGGTGGTCGCGGTCGGCATCCTCCTGTCCCGAGTGCTCGGGTTCGCTCGCAACGTGGTGCTGGCCGGGCGTCTCGGTGACTCACCCGTGGCCGACGCCTACGAGGCGGCCTTCATCGTTCCGGACTTCCTAAACTACCTGCTGGCGGGGGGCTTTCTAGCCATCACTTTCATCCCGATCCTGAGCCGCTACCAGGCGGCGGATGACCGCGATGGCGCCCAGGCAGCCTTCAACGCCGTGTTCTGGCCGGTGTCGGTGGTGATCGTCATCCTCACCCTGGCAGCCATTGCGGGCGCAGGCACCATCGGGGGGTGGTTGTTCGGATCGAACGGTCGCATGGACGCCGCGCAACTGGACGAGATCACCCGCCTGACCCGAATGGTTCTCCCAGCCCAGGTGTGCTTCGTGGTCGGTGGGCTGTTCATGGCCGTCCAGTATGTCCACGGGAGGTTCCTGGTGCCCACCCTGGCCCCGATCGTCTACAACGCAGGGATCATCGCCGGCGGGTTGGTGGGAACCGGGCCGGGCGGTGTGTCGGCTACCGGCTTCATACTCGGCGCGGTGGCAGGCGGACTGTTCGGAAACCTGGTCCTGCAATGGTGGGGTGCCAGCCGGACCGGTCTGGTTGTGCGGTTCGAGCGTCCGGACTTTCGGCACCCGGCGTTTCTGGAGTACCTGCGACTGGCGATCCCTCTGATGATCGGCCAATCGATCGTAGTGCTCGATGAGTCGATCGGGAAGGTCGTGGCCGCTTCCGCTCCCGACGGGTCGATCTTCTCGCTGAACCTGGCCCGCAGGGTCAACATGCTTCCGGTGGGGGTCATCGCCCAAGCAGCGGGGGTTGCGTCCTACCCCTATCTGGCCCGGCTGGTGGCCGAGGGGAGGAGGAGCGAGATGTTGGTCTCCATCGGCCGCACGGTGCGCATGGTCGTCTTCGCCGGAGGGGTGGCCGTGGCGGGAGTGATAGCGGTCAGCCAGCCCGCGGTTCGGACGGCCTTCCAACATGGTGAGTTCAGCGTTGACGGAACGGTGCTGACCGCCGCCGCGCTGATCGGATACTCGCTGAGCATCCCCGCATGGGGTGTCCATCAGGTCTTCGGTCGTAGCTTCTACGCCCATCGTCAGATGTGGGTCCCTGTCATCGCCGGGACGGCGTGGACCCTCCCAGCGATACCGATGTTCCTGCTCGGGTTCCGTATCGGGGGGATCCCTGGATTGGCGCTGGCCAGTTCGATCGCCATCACCGGGCATGCGTTGACCCTTGGCTTGCTGTGGCGGAGATTCCACACTTCCGCAGGTCTCGAAGGAGTGCCCCGGACCGTCCTGCAGGTGATCGTCGCCACCGCGGTAGCGGCCTCCGGAGGTCGTCTGGTGGCAGATGCGGTGGCCGGGGGACGGATACCCGACTTCGGTACGGGGTTGGCTGCGACGGTGGCCGGGTTGGGGACAGTGGCGGTGATCTACCTGGTGATGGCGATGCTTACCGGATCCGCCGAGGCGCGTGTGGTCGTCCGCCGCCGTTTCCCGGCCCGTTGGCGATAGTCCGGGGTGGCATGAAGGGCTCGCTTCTGGCGATCATCGCCCAGTTCGAGAAGCGTCGGGCGGGCGGTAAGGCGACCTGCCGTTCCTGTGCGAGGGCATGCTCGATCACCGCCGCGATGGCCGCGGCGTGATAGGAACCGGCGCCGCCTTCGATGCGGATATCGACTGCACTGATAGCGGTATGCCCGTTGTTCACAATGGGTATTCGACTAGTTCAACGAGCGTTTGGTTTCCACCTCTCGGATGAACGAAGGCGATCCGGGTTCCGCGGCCGCCCTCTCTGGGCTCCCGGTCCACGAGGAGGGCACCCTCGGCTTTGAGGTGGGCTAGCGCCGCCTCGATGTCGACCACGGCATAGGCGATGTGGTGGAGCCCCTCCCCGCGCCGTTGCAGGAATCTGCCCACCGGCGAATCGGGTCGGAGGGCGCCTAGCAACTGGACGAAGGAACCACCGACCGCCAGCATGGCCTCCTCTACGCCTTGCTCCTCGACGACCTCCCTGTACATGGGTGTGACCCCGTACCGGCGACGGTGGTCCTCTATGGCCTGGTCCAAGTCATGCACGGCGATGGCCACATGGTCGAGGTTGAGGAGCTTCATCCCGACAGAGTACCCCGGTAGCTGGTGGCTGGCCCTTTCGGGTACCGTTCGGCGGAGATGCAGCAGATGACGCGTCGGCGGGCCGGCAGTAAGGGCCCTGATCGACATTCCCTACCGATGGAGGCTTGAAGGTGCGTATAGGGATCCTTACCGGAGGCGGCGACGTTCCCGGACTAAACCCGGCCATCAAGGCCTTCGTCAAGGGAGTAGGGGAGGCCGGGCACTCGGTCGTCGGTTTGCGCAGGGGCTGGGGAGCGTTCGTGAAGATCGATCCCTATGACGCCGCATCGGTGGCAAACCACACTCTGGAACTCGACTGGCTGGCGGTCCGGACGATCGACCGCACCGGCGGTACGATCCTGCACAGCAGCCGGACCAATCCCGGACGAGTTAGCGGACAGGCATTTCCTGCCTTCCTGGCGCGTCCGGAGTCTGAGCCGCCCTACGACCTGACCGATCACGCAGTGCGGGTTGTGGAAGCCTTGGGCCTAGACGCCCTTGTGGCGATAGGAGGTGACGACACCCTGTCCTATGCGCTCCGGATGCACGAGGAAGGGGTTCCAGTAGTTGCGATCCCCAAAACGATGGACAACGACGTTCCCGGAACCGAGTACTGCATCGGGTTCTCAACGGCCGTCACCCGTTCGGTGGGCTTCGTCACCAACCTTCGCACCGCGGTGGGTAGCCACGAGAGGGTGGCGGTGGTGGAACTGTTCGGGCGGTACTCGGGGGCGACCGCGCTGTTAACCGGATACCTCGCCTCCGCCGACCGGACCCTCATCGCCGAGGTTCCGTTCGACATCGAGCGTTTGGTGGACATGGTGATGGCCGACCGCTCCGCCAACCCCAGTCGCTATGCGGTGGTGGTGGTGTCGGAAGGCGCTTCGCTGCTCGGGGGCGACCGGGTCGAGAGCGGAGAAGCTGATGCCTACGGCCACCGCAAACTGGGCGGCATCGGCGAAATCACAGGCGACTTCATCAAGAGGATGACCGGGGTTGGCATCATGAACCAGAAGGTGGCCTACCTGATGCGCAGCGGTCCTCCTGACATCGTGGACCTGATGGTGGGCTTCAACTACGGAACGATGGCCGCCGAACTCCTTCTCTCGGAGGTGAGCGGCCGGATGGTCGCCCTCCAAGGAGGCGTCTACACCACCGAGCACCTCTCGGTGCTGGCGCAAGGTGCTCGCACGGTGGATGTTGATTCATTCTACGACGTAGAGAACTACCGGCCCGATGTCCGCGCCCTGGACGGCAAGCCCATGTTCCTGTACTGATCGAGCGGAGCGGGGCTACGTGCACCGGGGTCTCGGCAACTGAGCTTCCGCGGCCAAACCCTTCGCCAGCCCTGCTTCTTCATGTTTCCAGACACACTCACGGCAACATGCCACATCAACCACATTGTGAGCGGGCCGGGGTTCACCCGGTTGGTAAAGGTCGCACCGGTCCGAGACGGGACTATCGAAACGCTCTTACTGCCTGGTCAGAAGCTCATACCCCACACCCCGTTCCTCCACTATGAACCCCCGCATGAAGAATCGGGGCCAAGTCAGCGGCCGGCCGGTCCCTTGTCCAGCTACGAGCAGTCATGCGGCGTCCGCCTCGGCGCCGGCGGCTTCACCGGGCCTCGGGGCGCCGATGCCGAGTGATCCTTCGATTCGAGCCAACCTCTCCCTGGTGTCGGCCAACCCCCTGGCCAACTCCCTGAGGCCCTCTTTGGTGTCCTTCTTGTGCTCAGCCAACTCGATGCTGACCCTGCCTATTGCCTTGAGCGCCGTCTGAAGAGTTTCGCGGCTTGACCGCTCGATCAGTTCGCGGGTCCGGTTCTCGGAGTCTGTGATCAGTTCGCGGGTCCGGTTCTCGGAGTTTGCGATCAGTTCGCGGGTCCGCGTCTCAGAGTCTGTGATCAGTTCGCCGGTCCTTCCCTCGGAGTTTGCGATCAGTTGGCGGGTCCTTTCCTCGGAGTTTGTGATCAGTGCCCGGGTCCTCGTGCTGTCCACATGCTGGTATCGCATGGAGACTGCGACGAAGGCGAGCATCGGTCCGAGAATGGAGGCGATGACCGGACCCAGGTCGGCGAGCGATGTCGTATCCATGCCACAATCTTAGCTCTGTGTTATATTGCAAGCTAACTTCAACTCCTATCGTTACTGTCACGAATCGGTCAAAGCCCTCAGGATATCTAGAAGGACGAGTTGCTGCTAGTACGGGTGCATTCGCTCCTCGCGGCGTGACTTGGGCCGCTCCGCCAACCCCGGAAACCCCCTGGTGCCGATGGCGCCATGACGTAGTCCCGACCCCGGTGAAGATACGCACGTCATGAGCAGGCCCGAGGAGAGGGCGGCGCGCCGATCGTCAGGAACGCACCCTCGAATGCGATATTGGGCAGGTTGTCTTGTCGGTATCCTGTCTAGGAGGGTGCTGAGCAATCCACCAGCGGTCTGCCAAGCGCCGCCATGATTCCTGGGTCGGCGCGAGGCAGGCCCGAGCAATCGTCATTGTTCAACACACTCCTACCGGTAAGAGGGTTGCCCTATCGAGTCGAACAAGGGAGATGACATGAAGGCCCACATGGTCTACGAGTTCGGTCCGATCGAGGGACTGCGATACGAGGAAGTCGACCCGCCGGTGCCGGGGCCGAGGGACGTGATCATCGGCGTCGAGGCAGTGGGCCTGAACTTCCCGGACATCCTGATGATCGGAGGCCACTACCAGGAGCGGCCCCCGCGGCCCTTCATACCGGGATCCGAAGCTGCCGGTCGGGTGATCGCCGTCGGCGAGGACGTCACGCATGTGGGACTGGGAGACCGGGTTATCGGTTTCAACCTCCTGCGGGGCGCCATGGCGGAGCAGTTTTCGGTTCCGGCCGGCAAGGTATTCGCCCTCCCTGACGCGGTGAGCATGGAGCAGGGTGCCTGCATCTCCCTCACCTACGGGACCGGCTACCACGCACTCGTGGACCGCGCTCATCTTGCGCCGGGTGAGACGCTGCTGATCACGGGTGCCACCGGCGGAGTCGGCTCCGCGGGAATCCAGATCGGCAAGGCGCTGGGAGCACGGGTCATCGCGGCAGTGAGTTCCGAGGCCAAGGCCGAAGTAGCCCGTGAGTTGGGTGCGGACGAGACGATCAACTACAGCATCGAATCGCTCAAGAACCGGGCCAAGGAACTGACGGACGGGCGGGGCGCAGACGTTATCTACGATCCTGTGGGCGGTGACACCTTCGTGGAGTGCCTCCGCTGCATCAACTGGGAGGGACGGCTCCTCGTCGTCGGTTTCACGTCGGGTCGCATTCCGAAGGCGCCGATGAACCTACCGTTGCTCAAGGGTTGCTCGATCGTGGGCGTGTTCTGGGGTGCGTTTGCAGACCGCAACCCGGATCGGAACCGCGCCAACTTCACCCGCCTCTTGGACTGGACTGCCAATGGTACCGTCGAGCCGTGTATCTCTGCTCGCTACCCCCTCAAAGCGGCAGTGGAGGCCCTTTCCACTATCGCTGCCCGCAAAATCACCGGCAAAGTGGTGCTGATACCGTAGGGCTTTCGCTGCGCGATGGAGTCGGCTGCTGGCCGATTCGCGGCTCCGCGCAATAGAGTGGAAGGTGTGGACGATCCGCAAGTGGCCCAACCAGATGGATTTGCAAGTCTCTACGTCGAGAGCGTCCTAATCGAGAACTTTCGTGGGCTCAGTTGCGCTATTGACCTCGAACCTCATATGACCTTGCTCGTCGGCCGGAACAACGCCGGAAAGTCGAGGGTCTTGCGGGCCCTTACAGTGGCGCTCGGAGGAGCAAGGGCGGATGTGGACGACCTCACCGTTGGCATGGAGCAACCAGCGACCATCGATGTGTTCATCGCACCGCTGCGCAAGCTGAAAGGTGCAGTAGGGAGTCACCTCGCGTACGCCTTCACTGAGCGCTATCCGGACCACGCTACGTGGCCGGAGCCTCTACGAGACCTGATCCAGCGTCTCGAGACGGCACTGTCAGAGCAGGAGAGAAGTGATGCGTGACCTCCGGTTCGAGCTCACCGCCGAGCAGGCGAAGATCGTTGACTGTGATGCCACCGCCATTTCCGTCGTCGCGAGCGCGGGCACGGGTAAGACCGAGGTTGTAGCGCGCCGGATCGAGCGACTTCTTCAGGATCGATCGAATGCATCTCCGGTACTCGCTCTCACGTACACGGTAAAGGCAGCCGACGAACTCCGGGACCGGATTCGCGCCCGGCTCGGGGATCTGGACCGGTATGTCGAAGCGGAGACCATACACAGATTCGCGCACTCGTTGTTGCTCCAGTTCGGTACATACATAGGATTGCCCCCCGATATCGAGGTACTGACGAAGCTTGAAGACCGGGCGGAACTGCTGGTGCGGTGGCTCGATGGTCGAATCTGTTCCGTTCCCGACGACATCACGGCTACGTTCAACGCTCTTGACGTCGGTAGGGCAAGGCTGAAGACGCCACCACTTCTCAAGGAGTGGGATGCCGCTCTGTCGTCCATCGGTGCGGTCGACTACCCAAGCATGCTTACCAGTGCGATCGATCTCTTGGAGCTTTCTCCGATACGTCGCACGACTGCCGAGCGATACGGCCATGTGATAGTGGATGAGGCCCAGAATCTGACACCCGCCCAGTACCGTCTGCTCACGCTGCTGATCGGAGGGCCGAACCTCAAGGGTAAGCAGTTGTCGGCGACGCTGGTCGGTGACGCCAAGCAGTCAGTCGTGGGTTTCGCCGGCGGCGACCATACCCTGATGGAGCGGTTCTGTGAACAGTACGAGGCTGAGCGATTCGAGTTGAAAGAAAACTTCCGCTCGGCCAAGAATATCGCGGCGTTCGGTGCGTCCGTGGCGACGCGACTCGACTCGAGCCAGGAGTCGCGGACCCCTGGGATTCACTATGCGGCGGCTGGTCGCGTAGAGCGCTATGAAGCGCCTGGAGAAGGGGAGGAGGGCCGCTACGTTGCTACGTGGATCAAGGGACTATTGGATGGGGGTATTCCTGAAGACGCGCTAGCAGTAGGTGAGGCAGGTCATGTTCGGCCAGAGGACGTTGCAGTGCTAGCGCGCTCTTCATCCGCACTGCTACAGACTCAATCCGCGTTGGACGATCTGGGTATCGAGTCGGCTACTGCAGCTTCTCCAGAAGACTGGTTGTCCACTCGATTGGGTAGGCTAGTTCTAGCGACGATCGACTTGCGCGCTAATCCACACCATCGTTCGGCCCGGTGGCACGCGGCTCGAATCCTCGAGGTCGACGAGGAGAATGTGGCGTCGCTGTCCGAGTTGGCAAAGCTCCTGGAGCGCCACCCTGTCCGTCAAGGGCTTGCTCCGTTGTATGAGATGAATACACCCGAGGGTCTTGTCGACACACTCCAGCAGGTGTCGTTACCTGACAAAGATGATCCAGAGAGATATGCCGCTTGGAATACCGACGTTTGCTTGATTGAAGAAACGTGGAATAGCTTCGTAGAACGTACAAGACCAGATGGCCGGACCTGGCCAGCATTCAGCCAACATCTCATGTGGGTACAGCGTGGTCGCCTCATGGATCCCGGTGTCCGGCTCCTCACAGTCCACAAAGCTCAGGGCCGCGAGTTTCGTGCTGTTGCACTCATTGGTCTCAACAAGGGTCAGTTTCCTGACTTCCGCGCCGTCTCGCGTGAGCAAGCGAGAGCTGAGTTACGTACTTTCTATGTGGCTGTGACCCGCCCGAGTCGGATGCTACTCCTGACCCGAGCCCAAACCCGCCATGGCCGCTACGGGCCGTTCTACCCCAACCCGTCGCCCTTTGTGGACTGGAACTAACGGAAGCAGCGGTCCGAGCGCAGGAAACAGAAGACTACCCACTCTCGTGGACGACAGCGACTTCTTCCGCCGTAAGCCCGTATAGTTCATACGTCAGCCGGATTGCTGGCTTTACGCGACTAAGAGGGGTTGCGGCCTCGTATTCGTTTGATAGGGGCAGTATACCAGGTGACTCCACAGTGGAGTAGGAGCCTTAGCCGGTAGTTGTCCCAGTTACGGAAACCATGTCCTAGACGACGGGTCTTTTCGATGATCAGGTTGACAGCCTCGGTTGGTCCGTTGGTGGCGCCGGTACTGTGATAGTTGAGGGTCTCTTCCTCCCAGGTCCGCAGCGTCCGGGACAGGCGATCGACCTCGGGCACGTCAACTGTCTCGGCCCAGCCGTGTACGGTCGCTTCGGTATCCCAATTCTGCCAGCAGCGACCGGGCCGCCGCTACGAATTCACCACCTTCAGCGTCCTTTAGAACAGCCCTGATTCTGTCGAGATCGCTTGATGCGTTCATGTGAAGTCAGCAGCAGGATCGAACGAGCGGAGGAACCCGGCCGGTGTCAGGATCTCCACACCGCGAAACGGGTTCATGACCAGCAAGTCGGAATCGCCCGTGACGATACATGCAGCGGGCCCCGTTAATGGCTAGTTCCAAGATTCGGTCGTCATCAGGATCTCTGCAAGCCTGGACGGATTCGGTGATCTCGATCAGGTTTGATTCACGTATCAAGGACACAAGGAACTCGTTCCGTTCTTCGAGGGAGACATACTGGTCGAACCTCTCCCGGCCGAGGACACGACTCAACTCCATTACCAAAGAGTCGGAAACCAAGATGGTCCCACCATCCAACGCCCGATCAAAGGCCCGTCGCGGCACGGAGTTGTCGAAGAGTAAGGCACTGACGATGGTGTTGGTGTCGAAGACAAACCGGATCATTCCTCGCCCAGGATGGATTGCAGGACATCTGGAGTCAGACCGCGCACCTGCGCGTTACGGCTGACTTCGTGCATGATCTCTTTGAGCGTCCTCCCGGGGCGTGTTACCTCGTGTAGACGTAGGTTAACCAACAAGTCAAGCTTACGGCGATCCGTAGCGGAGGCCGAACGGTATAACTCGGCCACCTCGGAATCAACCGAGACTGTTATCTGGTCTGCCACTCTCTGCGCTTCTCCGGTTAAGACACTCATATCGGAATTGGCCCCGCCGGAGAGTTGCGACCACCTCCACCGGGGTCCCGAGGCATCCCGAAGGATGTCACTCGGGGCTCGAGATTGCCAGCCAGGTGACGAGCTCGAAGTCGGTCGCGGCGCGTGGCGTCTTCGAGAAGCGCGGCAGGATGAAGTCGCGGCTTGCGCCGATGCCGAGGCTGGTGATCTGGGTTCGATTGTGTGCTGGCGTGATGTGGCCGACGACGGCGGTGAGGAGCTTGTCGTACCGGTCCATGTCCTGGCCGTTGTCGGTCTCCGCGTTGAATATGTCGCACAGCCGGAGTATGGCCTCCGACCTGCCGATCAATGTAGTTTCGAACGCTTCGAGCACCTGCCGGGCGTTGGCACATCCGAACCTGACCCGGCCGTCGTTTCGGATGTAGACCAGGTAGACTCATGTACAGGGCTTGCCAGTCGCTGCCCGGTCTCGGTCGGGCCGCTACGGTGGCGCAGGAAGAAAACCACTCCAGACCCGGCCGGCGGGATGGAAGGTTCGGTGATCGCGTGAGCGCCGTAGGGGGTTCGCTCGAGTTGGTCACGGTTCTCCTCGAGATATCGAAGGAGCTGGGCGAAGAAGTAGTCGAGCGTGAAGTCGCTCATGGTGGGGATGTCGTCCAACTCATCGATGTCCAGGATCTCATCACGGAGCCTCACCAGTTGCTCGTCGCGGAAGGTCAGTTGGAGTTGTACGCCCTCTTCGGTGAGTGGATCCCCGTCTCCGGTGGCCGCCATGTCAGCCAGTGCCATCCGGGCGTATACCCGGTTCTTGAGATCCAGGCACACATCCATATCCGCGGTAGGCCAGAAGTCGACCATTCGGACGGCCGGGTTTCGGCTGCCGACGATCGATACGTCCGAGTCGCTGGATGAGACGTACGGGGTCCCAGTGAATGTCGTAGTTCAGGGCGGTGTCGCAGTCCTGCAGGTTCTGCCCCTCGGAGATGCAGTCGGTGCCGATCAGCAATCGATCTCGTCGGAGTCGTCGCTTGCGGGCCGATTGCGTGCCCTGGGGGCGAACCGGGTAAGGATGGCATTGAAGTCGTTGGCGCCCAGCGACGTGCGGGTGGCATCCCCAGAGACCATGGCCAGGTGGAGATCCAGTGAGTCGGCCAGGTCGGCCAGGTTCTGACGCAATGGGCGGCCCGGTGCTCGACTGCTTGCGGCATCGCTTCCCACTCTTCTTCAACTCGGAGTGGGCCACCCGAGTGAGCTTCGTGGATGTTCGTTGGTGGCGGGTTGCGTGGGGTGAGTCGATTGGGCCCAGAGCGCCGTATCCCCTACGGGACGCGGGGCTGGCGCTCCGTAGGGGATACGGGCGGGTCTTGTCGTTCTAGTCCTCGTCGCCGAAGTGCTCGGGCATCAGCACGAACTCGGGGTAGCTCTCGATACCTAGTTCGGCCGTGTCCTGGCCCATGCGCTCGGCTTGGGCAGAGACTCGCAGACCCACAGTCATGGCGATAAGGCGCCACACAATGTACGACACCACGAACACGAACACCGCGACCGAAACCACGCCGAGGAGTTGGACACCGAAAGAGGCGCCGGCAGCGATGCTGGCAGCCAGGGTTCCCCAGATCCCGCACAGCAGGTGGGCAGGGATCGCTCCCACAACGTCGTCGATCTTGAGATTCTCGAGCAGTTTGATCCCGGCGGTGCAGAGAACCCCACCGACCGCTCCGATGATGATCGCCCACCAGTGGTCGATGATGTCCGGTCCGGCGGTGATGGAAACCAGTCCGGCAATCGCTCCGTTAAGGCCGGCGAACAGGTCCATCTTGCCGAGGATGGACCGTGAGACGGCGAGAGCGGCCACCACACCGGCCGCTGCGGCGAGGTTGGTGTTCACGATGACGTTGCTCATCCCCACCGCGTCGAAGGCGCTCCCCAAGGCGAGCTGGGAGCCTCCGTTGAACCCGAACCAGCCCAGCCAGAGGATGAAGACCCCCAGAGTCACGATCAATACGTTGGAAGGCGGAGTTGGTTTGACGGTGCCGTCCTTCCGGAACTTCCCGAGTCTCGGTCCAATGACCAGGAGCCCTGCGAGAGCTGCCCATCCACCCGTGCTGTGCACGATGGTCGAACCTGCGAAGTCTTTGAATCCCATCTCGGCGAGCCAGCCGCCGCCCCAGGTCCACGCTCCGACAACCGGGTAGATGAAGGCGGTCAGGAGCAGGGTGAACAGGAAGAAAGCCCACATCTTCACCCGTTCCGCTATGGCCCCGGACACGATCGAGGCGGTGGTCGCCACGAACACCATCTGGAAGAACCAGTCCGACATGACCGCGTAGCCGTTGCTGACCACCTCCGCAGCAGCACCGGCGTCGCCGCCGAGCAGGGCTATCTCACTGGTCGACGTGCTGTAGAGGAGTTGGAAAGAGCCGATCACGCTTCCGACATCCACGTACATGAGGTTGTACCCGATGATGTAGTAGGCGAGTCCTGAGATCGAATAGACTCCGATGTTCTTGAGGCAGATCATTGATGCATTCTTCGTGCGAACGGCTCCCGACTCCAGCATCGTGAAGCCGGCTGCCATCCACATGACCAATCCACCCCATACGAGGAAGGCGAATGTGTTCAATACGAACTGTGTTTCCCCCTCGACCATGTCCGCCGCTCCGGCGATCAGGGGTCTCAGAAAGAGGAATCCGAGAGTGAGAAGAGCCACTGCCAGGATTCCGGTCCTGGAGATGGCGCGTTTACGCTGCACTAGTTCCATCGTACTGGTCTCCTAAGGTCGTCCTACGCTGCAAAAAAAACTAGCAGACCGATCGCTGGCCAGATATCCATAGGGAGCCCGATCATCCGGGTGTCGCCGACAGCCGTTACTTGAGCGGATTGCTCACGGGTGGGGAACGAGCGTGAGTTGAGCGGGAACACGGTCAAGGGTACCGATGGCCTGTGTCTCCTTGTTCCCGCCGGTTTCGTACTCCGTGCGTAGCCGGGTAGAATCGCTACTTCGCACGCATCCTTGCCGACCGTCGGGAGTTCCTCATGTCCAAGATCTGCATGGTGACGGGCAAGAAGCCGTCATTCGGGAAGAAGGTATCGTTCTCCCACAAGCGGTCGAACCGTCGTTGGACGCCGAACATCCAGAAGAAGCGTTTCTGGATACCATCGCAGCGACGCTACGTGACCCTCACCCTCAGTACCAAGGGAATCAAGACTATCGATAAGAAGGGTATCGAGGCGGTCATCGCAGACATGCGGCGCCGGGGAATCAAGATCTGAAACTACTCGGGCCTGTTGTCAAGGAGTGGCAGCGAGACCGGAACGGCAGTGGCTCCGAGCCCCGGCGAGCGTCGCAGGGGACATCTGACGGTATCCTGGCTCGCCGAAGTCCCGGAGCGTTACAGACAACCTATCGGGACTATGTTTCGACGGTGCCACTCTGCGGCTAAGCAAGGGTTAAGAATCGGTTACCGATCAAGTGCAGGAACCAGCTCGGCTCTGTGTTCTCCGGTGGCCTGGTAGCGGCCGCTGGAGGATGCGACGATCAATGGCATCCCGTAGATATCGGTCAGGTTCTTGCTGGTCAGGGCTTCACCGATCGCACCGGAGACCACCACCCGGCCTCCCGCCAGGATGATCATCCGGTCGAAACCGGGCGGGATCTCCTCGACATGGTGGGTGACCAGAATCACTGTCAGGGTCCGCTCGCGGCCCGCCATGACCGCCAGGGAGGCGATCAGTCGCTCCCGCGCTCCGAGGTCGAGCCCGGTGCCCGGCTCGTCGAGCAGAAGCAGATCGGGTCTCGCCATCAGGGCCCTGGCGATCAGGACCCGCTTCTTCTCCCCGTCCGACAGGGTGGCGAACTCCCGCTCCGCCATGTCCGACACACCCATCAACTCCATCTGGAGATCAGCGAACTCCCAGTCCGCGGCGGTGTACTCATGCCATCTGGTGTCGACGAAGGCTGCATGACGTCCCGTCACCACGATGTCCCTGCACGGTAGGTATCGCCTCACCAGGGAGGCCGGCGCCGGCCCCACGTAACCGATACGGGGCCGGAGACGACGTACATCCGTGCGGCCCAGCCTCTCTCCGAGGATGCTGACGATTCCGCGGGCGGGGAACTGGTAGGTGGAGACCACCTGCAGGAGCGTCGTCTTGCCTGCACCGTTGGGCCCGAACAGCACCCAGCGCTCGCCCCGCTGGACTTTCCAATCGATCCCTGAGATCAGCCGCTTGCCCGCCTTCATTACCGTTACGGCCTTGAGGTCGATGGCGGTCGCGGTCACTACGAGGCGCCTTCTCCGGTTTCAGAAGTCGCGTGGCGATACAGCCGGGACATGCCCGACAGCCATCGGTCCCGATCAGAGGACTTGCGTTCCAGGTAGTCCCCCACTTCCGGATGCGGCAGGATGAGGAACCTCTCCTCCCGGATACCTTCGACTACCGCGAGGGCGACCTCGTCGGGTCTCATAGCCGGCCCCGGCCCGGCGTCAAGTTGGAACCGCACTGCGAGAGGGGTTTCGACCACAAGGGGACAAACTGCTGACACGCGTATGTTCGAGTCGCGGTAGACGATCGCCAGCCATTCGGCGAAGGCCAGGGATGCAGTCTTCGTGACCGTGTAGGGGAGGCTTGAGAGCGAGGCGAGCAGGCCTGCGGCTGAAATAGTCTGCAGCAGGTAGCCACCTCCCGCTGCCATCATCGGTCCCACGACCGCCCGGGCCGCGTAGACATGGGCCATGACGTGCAGGTCCCAGAGCTTCTGCCAGTCCTCGTCCTCCACGTCGATGCCTCCGTCGACCGAGGCTCCGGCGTTGGAGGCGAAGAGCCCGATCTCGCCGTGATCGGCGATGACCTCGGTCACCAGTGCCTGTACGGAGTCCTCGTCGGTGACGTCACAGGCGATCCCGACGCAGCCGATCCGGTGAGCCGCGGCCTGGGTCCGTTCCTCATCGATATCGCTTATGACGACGGCGGCGGCACCTTCGGCGACGAAGCGCCGGGCGAGAGCCGCGCCGATGCCCCCCGCGCCACCCGTTACCACGCAAACACGATCTGCCAGTTCCATCGCGCGGACAGTAGCGCGCCGAGGGCAGATGTGACCATCTCAGGATCGCGCGGCTCGGACTGTCGAAGCCTGCTTACTGTCCCGCTGCCGTTCAGTAGTGCCGCTGAGGGTCGTAGAGGGGGAAGGGTTGTTCGCCTCTCCGGATACGGCGGATGTTCGCAGCCACCATGGGAGCGGCCGTCCGCGCCCGGGTGAACGCGCTGGCGTGGGGCGTGATCCGGACCCTCGGGTGTTCCCAGAGCGGGGAAGCGGCGGGCAACGGCTCCTCGATGGTCACGTCCAGCACCGCCGCGCCAACGGAGCCGTCATCGAGAGCGTCTAGGAGGTCGGCCTCCACCGTCGTGCCGCCCCGTCCGACGGCAATGTACAGGGCACCCGGGCGGAAGTGCGCAAAGCGCCGCCGGTTCATCAGTCCCTGCGTGTCCGGTGTCAGCGGAAGGGTGTTGATCACGGCGTCGGAACACGCCAGTAGCTTCTCGAGACCGCGGGGTCCCTGGAAGTGAGTGACCCCGCGGTCGCTACCACCGGATCGGGTCCAGGCCCTTACCGGGTACCCGAGCCGGGCCAACCCCTCACCGACCCTGCGCCCCATCACGCCGAATCCGAGTACTCCCACCGGGAATTTGTGGGCGTCCACGTTCCGGATCGGGCGCCACTTGCCGACCTCCTGAAGTTCCAGGTAACGGTCCATCCGGCGGTGGAAGTGCACCACCCAATGTATCGAATATGCCGCCATTTCGTCCGCCATTGCCGCGTCGCACATCCGTACGATCGGCACGTCCGGGTAGTCGTCGCGGAGGAACTGCTCCACTCCGGCGCTCACCGAGAGGATGGCCCGCAGTCTCGGATAGCGTCGCAGGTCAGTGGGGTCATGGATCCAGAAGACGGCGAACTCGATCGATGCCGGGTCGTCGATGTCGGGCCAGAGTTGGATCCGCTCGCCCGGCAACTCCCGCCCGAGGATCTTCAGCCATTCCCGCCGCTCGTTGGTGGGGTTGAGCATCACAGACACGTTTCAAGTCAACCAGATGTGGCCGCATGACTCCACCCCGGCTGAACGGCTACTGTGTGTAGGGAGAGGAGGAAAGATGCCGGACGTACTTCCCTGGACCTATTCGGACGATGCCAACCGGTTGCTGGCTGCCAGCCCGCTTGCTCTCATGATCGGGATGCTGCTCGATCAACAGGTCAAGATGGAGATGGCGTTCAATTCCCCACACCTGCTGCAGGAGCGCCTAGGCGGCTCGCTGGACGCGTCGGACATAGCCTCCAGGGACAGCGCGGAGATGGAGGCCATCTTCCGTGGCCCCCCGGCGTTGCACCGCTTCCCGAACGCGATGGCGAAGCGTACCCAGGCCCTTTGCGGGGCTCTCGCCGAGCACTACGGCGGGGATGCCTCTGCCGTCTGGCGTACCGCCGACGATGGGAAGGAACTGCTCAGGCGCCTCAAGAAGCTGCCCGGATTCGGGGTTGCCAAGTCCCGCATCTTCGTGGGCATCGTGGGCAAGCGGCTCGGAGAGGCACCCCCGGGCTGGGAGGAGGCAGCCGCCGACTGGCCCTCGATAGCCGACATCGCGGAGTTCGAGCAGATCGAGGACCTCCGCCAACACAAGGCGCGAATGAAAGCTGAGGCGATAAAGGCCAAAAAGGCCAGGTCAAAGGGTAGTTAGAGGAATCGCCGTATTACTTTCGCTATACATGTGTGTCAGCGCCGAGAGTACCTGCCCTCACCGAAGCCCTCCAGCTACGCGACTCCAAGTGACGACAAGTGGATCAATGGTAACCCGTAGGATGACCGCAGCAGCGGGTTGCAGGAGCGGATGGACAGGTACTGGGTTGGCGGCATCGGAATGATGTATTAGCCGGCGGCCGGGGTTCTGTCGTGTCTGGTCGCCGGGTCCAGAGTGCTTATTCGAGGGCGTCGAGAGCCAGGCCGGTTCGTAGGTTGTTGGATACTCGCCATCCGACTATGAACCGGAATAAGGCGTCGACAAGGTCGAACGTACCGTCGCCCTTCCCTGAGATGATCCCCTGACCCGTCGCCCATTCGACGGCTTCGGCAGCCCAATGGCCGCCGGGGATGTCGGAGAACTTGAGAGCGCCGACGGCGCCGGCTGGCTTAGGCCGAGCATGTGGTTGAGGGCTATGGGGAGTGACGTTGGCGTGGGGAGGGGTGGAGCTGGTTGAGGCGGTGGACGCTGACGTGGATCTGGGGCTGCTGACAGGTGCGGAACCGGGCGGTGTTCAGCCTCTGAGGCTGGGCCTACGAGAAGACCGCGGGTGCCGCCCGCGGCTGGCTGCAGTCGGGTGCCGGCCGCTGGCTGCTCGACGAGGACGACTCGATCTTCGCCGCGTTCGGAGTGGGTTACCAGCCGACCGGTGTGCTGGAGGTTAACGGCGTGGAAGTGGCCCGCCGGCGGGGAGCGGCAGGGGAGCAGGCGCTCCGGGAGGCGTTCGAGATGGTGACCGCCTGACTCTGCCCGTGCATCTCAACCCCGGTCGTCGGGTCCCCGGCGTACTCGCCCACCTGGCGGGATCCGACATCCTCTCCGGAGAGTATTCGTTCCAGCGGCCCGCTGAGGGTCAGCGCGTCGCTCTCGCCGAGCGACTTGCCCACTATCACGCCGTCCTTGATGAAGATCGTCTCCAATACTCCGACGCCGACGCATGGCCTGACAACGTTCGTCAGGCCTCGATCTCTTTCAACGCCGGCCAGCCCGGCGCACCGCCGGGGAGCGGATCCCGCACCGTCTTCTCCGCCACCGCCTCCATCGACACCCATTCCCTTATCCTCGACATAGACGGCCCGGGGAGGCTCGCCCTTCACGGCGTCCCCTATGCCGCCGAAGACGAAGACCCGGTACGAGGCTCTTGTGCGGCACCTGTATACGACACGTCAACGATGGTCCAGTCACGGGAGCGTAGCTCGACGCCGGGACGAACGGCGGCTACGAACCCGGCGGCAAGCCCAGCAGCTTCCCACCGAGCGGCGCCCTGCCTACTTCGATGAGTTGACCCGCTTCGAGCATCGACCGGACACGCCGCCGGATCGTTCCGATGCTGAGTCCGAGCCGGTCGGCCAGGTCCGCACGGGTGGCCGCTCCATCGTTGCGGATGCATCCGACGGTCCGCTCCGCGACGAGGTCATGAGACAGTTTTCCGCTCACGGTCACGATCCGGTCGATGCGGACAACCACCCGTGAGGGTCGTCGGGGGCGATCACGAAGGCGTCCCCGACGGTGTCGACGATGTGGCCCGTGATGGGCGCCGTCGATGTCGTCTCGATCGTCACGATGTTGGTGATGTCGATGTGGTCTCCGATGAGCTTCAACATGAATTCACTCATATCAGCGCCTTCTCCCGCCTCGTGTACACGTTCGCCTTCCCCGTGCTTTGCTCCAGGTGCAGCCGGCCCTCATCCACCAGCGTCGCGATAGCCCGATCCTTCGCGGCGTTCGTACCGGCGACGAAGCTGCGCAGCCTGCTGAGGCCGGTCGACGAACACGCCCCGTATCCGCTCCACCATCTCCTCCGGCGAGGCCCCTTGATCTTCTCCGGGCGGCCATCGAACTGCAACGGCCCGTTGGGGCGGCTATGAGGTGCCGGGAACCGCCGCCGCTGTGGCTGCCCCGCTCATTCGACGCTCCTGGGCGGCGCTGGCGCAGACGAAGGGCCATCCGGTACGCCCGGTGCCCGCACCGCGACAGCGATGCGAATCCCCACCCGTGAGCAAGAAAACGTTTGCTAGGGGGCAAAACACCCATGACTCCAACTCCTCGATTGCCGTCAGCACCCGGCTCAGCATTTCCCGCGACTGGTCCACCAGTTCCGGCGTGTTGGTGTCCAGTGCGCCGCAACCGATGACCGTGGGCATGAGAACACCGAGCATGTTCTGACGGTAGCTGCGCCAACAGTCTTCGCGTGTGCCGTTGTCCGCCGTCGAACAGGAGATTGTCTGCCCGAAAGTCGCCATGCACCACTGTCTTCGCGCCGGAGGAGACCGCGGCGAAGTAGGCAGCGATTCGGAACCCGAACTCCTCCGCCATCCGCCACGTTTCGGCAGTGAACATATCGCCGAAGCGGTCGAGCGCCACCGGCAGGGTCAGCAGATAGACCGTCTGCAAGATGCGGTTCTCCCTGGTGCGGTTCGGGTAGCCGTTCATCGTGGGCGGCGTGGTCCTCGAGGGGCTCGGGGGAATCGGAGCGGGCGGTGGGTGTGGCAGTGGTTGGTCGGGTTGTAGATGGAGAGCCGTCGGGCGCATCCCTCTTGGGCGCATCGTCGGCCCGGTGGGCTCGGATGGAGTGGGCCATGGCGGTTTCCACCGTAGCCCGTAGATCGGTGGCGGGGATAGGGCGGGTCGGGTTCGGGCGCGGCGGGGGTGCGCTAGGACGGTGCTGAACAATGACGATTGCTGGGGCCTGCCGTCCGCCGACCAGGGATTATGCCGGCGGTTGGCATGCCGCTGGTGGATTGCTCATTACCCTCCTAGGCTCCGGGCGCTTTCCGAGCAATCGTCGTGCCCATCACCTTGTCGTGCAGCGCTTGGTTGTTCTCGTCCCACAACGCCCACAGATGGTCGAGCAGCCACACGATCAGAAGAACGAACGACAGCCCTGCGGGAACTCCGGCGTCACCCATGACAAGGCCGGCGAGGACGTTCACCCAGATAACGAACCCCTTGACGAGGAACTGCCTGACGAACATGCGGCCCCAACCGGTCGTCTTGCCGGTGGCAAGGTCAACCGCCCGGATGCCGACAATCTGCTTACCCGGAGTCTGCCCGTTCCTGAGGGCGAAAAGCCACCATATCGAATAGGCCAAGACCAGAGCCATGCCGATCAGCAGCAGCCCGATCGCGACCTCCACCCCTCCGGTCTCCTCGTCCGCGAACGCGAAGACCAATGCGGAAAGAATCGCTGCGCCCGCACCAAAGACCAAAAACGTGCCGCCTATCATGATCATCACCCAGTCCAGAACGAGCGCACCCAGGCGCGCCCCGATGCTGGCCAACTCGTATCGAGGCTCTTCCATCACGTCCTCCTCATCAAGTCCGCGCAACGAAATACGGGGGCTTCCACCGGCGACTGATCACCCGGCGGGTCGTGGTCTACTGGTGAACATGCCTTGCCCCTAGCGGAAGATTATAGGAGACCATAGGTGTAAGAGGCTGTGAGTTCTTGGTGATATTAGTGGTGAATTGCCGGTTGTAGCCGGTGCTGTAAGGCTGTGTAGCCGGGCTGCGGTAACCGCAAGATCACGCCGAGAGCGACTAATTGAACCGCCCCGGGTTTGCCGGAGAGCGTTTTACGTGACACCAGCTAGTGGTGCTGGGGTGTGTTCAAGATGGTAGTTGGCCTCCCTTTCTGCTGGTGGTATGTCCCCTATGGGTTCGAGGAGCCGACGGTGGTTGAACCAGTCCACGTACTCGAGGGTGGCGTACTCGACCTGGTCGAGGTCACGCCACGGCGCCCGCTTGTGGATAAGTTCTGTCTTGTACAAGCCGATGACAGACTCAGCCAGGGCGTTGTCGTACGAGTCGCCGACTGATCCGACCGAGGGTTCGATACCGGCTTCGGTAAGCCGGTTGCTGTAGCGGATGGACAGGTACTGACCACCGGCATCGGAATGATGGACCAGCCGCCGGTCGGGTTCTGTCGTGTCTGGTCGCCGTGCCCAGAGTGCTTGCTCGAGGGCGTCGAGAGCCAGGCCGGTTCGTAGACTGCTCGACACCCGCCAGCCCACGATGAACCGCGAGAAGGCATCGACAACGAACGCCGCATAGACGAACCCTGACCAGGTCGAAACATAGGTGTAGGGGTCGGACCGGGGCGCCCTGTCAGCCTCTCGGCTGGTGGGTTTCCCCGGCCCGCCCTCCGAACCGGACGTGCAACTTCCACTGCATCCGGCTCTCCATGTGTTCATGCCACTACTAGTGGTTCAGCCTGTGTCTGCATCACACGTACCCGCCTCCCGGCCTCCCACGAGGTCAGGAGGCGGTGCGCCGGTATTCACCAGCGACCTCCGTGATCAACACGTCTGCTGCGAACACACTGGACCCCTTCGCCATGTGACCGGCTTTCCCGGCCTCGGACTACTACGGGTCCTCCGCCCCATCCCACCGGCATCAGCCGGCAACAAGCCTTCCCGCCGGCCAACAAAATGCTGGCCGGTGAGGGAACCGGGAGGATGGTTCCCACGTTCACTTTCCAACCGTTTGACAGGGTCGGCGTCCAACTATGCCCCCCCAACATCGCCACGGCTACGCCGCAGGCATTCACCGTGGCCTCCCGGTCGGCGACCTCAACCGACCAAAGAGTCACCGCACACAACAATTGGTGTAGCGGTGTGCGTTGCTGCGCGGCCCCGATCCGCCAGATTTCGAGCCGCTGGTTATCTTGAGGAGCTTTCGGTCGCTGGTTCCTCACGTACGCCTTTCTGTCTTGCTAGCCGGACCCGAACCATCTGGCAGTACTGGTCCGTCCCGTCGTTGTCAGGGCTGCTTCCCACCCTTACCCCTGTTCCCGGGGCTCAGGCTGCCCTCAGCTTCAACGTGTCCGCTGCGACGGACACGAAGCGGTGTCCTTTCACCACCGCACGGTTAGAAAACGCCTCGTGGCGCTCCAGGTCGGCTAACCACAGCCGGTCCGGACGGTCCGCTTCGAAGCTGCGGTCTACCAGATCAGCCGGCCTCGCCCCGTCCTCGCTGGGGATGGTCGTTCGCTTCTTTTCGCCTCTGACCACGCCTTTCAGGCCTTCTAGGCGCATGAGACGCATCAGCCGTGCAGCGGGCCACCTCGACCCCTTCACGGTGAAGCTGGCGCCATACCTTGCGGGCTCCGAACTACATCCCGAACCTCGCACTCCCACACCCTCCGGATCTGAGGTCGCAGCTCCCCGTCACGCCGGGACCGGGCGGAGCACCGCTCAGGTTCGCGTTCGCGGCGTTTGTGCTCGCAAAGAGGTGGACGGGGCGATCGGCACCTCAGCACAGAACAGGTTCGACCCCGAACTCCTGGCGGTGCTCATCCACGAAGGCGGTCATCTGCGCCCTCCGCGGTCGAACACCTCCGCCTGCGCGAAATACGCAGACGCTTTCCGCAAGACCTCATTCGCCCGCCGCAACTCCCGAACCTCCCGGCGCAACTCGACCAACTCTGTCTGCTCATCGGACCTCAACCCGGGCCGCAGACCCTGATCCCGCTCAGCTCGGCGAACCCACAGCCGCAGCGTCTCAGACGCGCAGCCGAACTTCTCAGCTATCGAACAGAACATCCGTCCCTGTCAGAACGATGCTCCCCCCGATGCTCCAACACCAACCGGACAGCCCGCTCCCGGACCTCTGGTGAATATGTGATCGGTCTACCCATGACTCCATTATCTCCCAACTAATCGAGTCTCCGGGGTAACCGGGGCGGTTCACTCACTCGACCAGATCGCCCACCGCCTCGACGGGTTCCAACCCGAAACCCCCCACGGAAGGGACCTCGCCGGGATCGTTCGGAGCATCACCGAAGGGATAGCCACACCCCTCGTCGAGGACCGCCTCCAGGAGCACATCTTTGATGCGCTGGACAAGCTCGACCCCGATCCGGCGAACCCCGGCCTGTTCACCCCACCCGAGGAGGAGATCATCGAGGCCCTCCCCGATTGGATAGTCACCGACGCAGCCCGGAGAGGAATACCCATATTCGGGGAACCCGAGAAAGAACCGCCGACCCCAGACCACCCCTAGTCCCGGACCCCGCCCGGACCGGACCACCACCGCCCACCGGCGGCCAGCCCCGGAGGTAGGACCACGCCGCCCGGAGCACCACCGCCCGGACCACGGCGGAGGTCGAGGAGGCGCGGGCACCACCCCGGACCAACACCACCCCGGAGCACGGCGCCCGGACCGGACCGCCCACCAGCACCAGGCGGATCCGCCGGCGATCACCCGGCCCGGGACCCCACCGGACCGGACCACGGCGCCCGGACCAGGACCCGCCCGTCGAGGAGGCACCCACCAAGGACCAGCAACCCACCCGGGACGGTGGCAGCCTAGACGACCATCGTGACAAGTACCGTGTCGCAATAATTGCCTTGGCCATGGGATCGCTCAGTAGCCGACCACGCCGTCAGCGATGCGAATCCAACACGACCCGAGAGCGGAGGAAACCGACATGACCGACCCTTACACGGACGACTATTGCCGCGGATGCGGACGGGTCAACCCAACCACGGACCATGCCCCAACCCGAAGGCGGATGTTCCCGGCGCCTTCTACTGTCGGAAACACTGGGTGTACCGGATAGTGAGGCGGCAGATCGAGTGGGACCGTCCGGATGGTCTAGAAACGGCGGCGGAACTGCTGGCCAACTACGCCGCGGGCCGTCCGGTCGGTTGGGAGGAGCAATGACGAAACTCATCCGAATGGCCGTGGCGCCCGGTGTGGCCGACGCTGTGTTCACGGTACCTTCACCTCGACTCTTCCTATTACAACAACCGAATTGCTGAGGCGCTATCCGCTAATCATCCCAAGGAGTCATGGCTACTGCGGGCTCCATACCAAGAAGGCCGGCGGATACGCGGTGCGGTTGGTTCGTCCGCCCTCTCGCTCCTCAAGTTCGACGGGTCGAGGACCTGACCGTTCCCACCGGAAACGAGCCAAAACCCGCCCGAGGGCCGGGAAGCTCCGGCGACGACCTCGACAGCCTGACCACCCCAGAAACTGCAAGACCTTCGCCCGTTCTGATGCTATCACCAACTTTGGCTACAAGATGCCACCACGCCAGTCCGAAAGCTGACCGCGACTTGGGCGTAACTACATGAACAACCGACTACAGGGAATGAACAAGGTAGATACGCGTGCGTGACGCCCAACACGATGACAGGCCCTCGGCGAAGCGCCGACCAGGCGGTACATTAAAGCCTCCACAACGACCATCGTCCTTAGGGAGGTGATATCCAATGCCGAAGATCCGCGCTAGGCGCGGTGTCGCTTACGGACCGGGGGTCAGGGGCAAATACCAGTTCCGTGTCCGCGAAGCACATGTAGCAGAAACCTACGTTCCGCTGCTGAGGGCCAAGAAGCTCGGCGCCGTCCGACGGGAATCCGGCCACCGGGGCCGCCCGGGGATCATCGTGCAGCGCGATCACGGTACCGGCCCCTTCGACGACCCCGACGGTAAGAAGGGCAACTCCTACATCACCATATCCGGGCCGGTCATCACCCAATGGCTCAAATACTGGGGAACGCCGGAGGTGTCCGCCTACCTAGCCGCAATGGTCGCCGACCGCTACGCCCAGATCAAGAACCGCGGCCGCTTCGAGCAGGGTGGTGCCACATGGTTCGAGACACTGGACTGGTTCGCCGACCCCCACGGCTACCGGCCCCCAGGCCACGTACGTATCGGATTCGCACCCCGAACCCTCCAACGCGGGCTAGCGAACCTACGCACCTTCAACCTCGTCACCTGGGAACACCGAACCATACGACCCGACAAACCCGGCCACCGATTCCGATCAGGCCGACGCAACATCTACACCAACCACTTCGACCAAGTCGACACCCAAGCGACACCACAGCAAACCCAGCAGCCGCGGAGGGTTGCCACGCCCATAACTTAACCCCGGGGGTGGCCAAAGCCACCAGACCGGGGTTTTCATCCACAAGGATACCAAACGCCCAAGACGATGACAACCCCCTCCATCACCGCCGCCCGACTCGAACGCCTGATCTCGACGGAACGTTTCGCTACCTTCCTCCACGCGGAACCCGACCCCGACGTTGCGGTCGCTCTCTACACATGGAACGCTCAAGTCGCAGGCGCCTTCGCTGAGCTTCTCCACCATGTCGAAGTACTAACCCGAAACGCCATGCACAACCAGCTGACCGCCCTCCACGCACAAGCCCCCCGACGGCCGGCCCACAAAGCCTGGTTCGACCAACCCGACTGGGCGAAGCACCACTGGTTCGACATCCACGCCGAAAAAGCAATCGCCAAAGCCACCAGTAGAGCCGGACACAGACCACACAACCCCCGCCCCGGCAAAGTCATAGCCGCCCTCAACTTCGGGTTCTGGCGGTACCTCACCAGCCCCCGCTACGAGCAAAGCTTCTGGACCCCCGCACTCGACCACGCCTTCAACACCCCAGGCGCAACCCCCCAAAACCGGCGCCAAACAGTCGAGAACCAGCTCATCGTCCTGCACACACTCAGAAACCGCATCTCACACTGCGAACCCATCATCCGCCCCATCCGATACACACCCCGACGCCAACCCCGAACCTCTAAAACCCTCGACCAGATCTACACCACCGCCATCGAACACGTCTCCTACATATCCCCGACCGCCGCCCGATGGCTCGAACACCAAACCCGAACCCTCCCCCACCCCCACCGACCACTCCCCCACCATCCCCCCGCCCGCCCCCCGAGGCCTCGAACACCAACCCCGACCCCCCCCCCACCCCCCCCACACCCGCCCCACCACGCCCTCCGGGCTGGCGCCGTAGCCCCCGCCGTGACCTGGGAGGCCTAACCGCTCCGATCTTGTGTGGTTTCCCCGACGGGGGTGGGGAGATGTTCATGCTGCTCCCCATCCGGTGCGGGTTTCCTTGCCCCCCCGGTACGAGAGGTGGCGCCGAGGTGTCGGCGGGGATCGAATGCATCCCAACCCCGCCCCCCCTGCCCCCTCGACGACTCACAACGGTCCGGACCAGAACGTCGATCGCCTGATTGAGTTAGGCGCTCTTCCCGCCGGAAATGCCCAACTGGGAACCCAACGGCCCGCACTGGCAAGGAACTGCGGAACCTGCTGTTTTGGGTCGGTGCCTACCTTGCTCGGAAGCCCACCCTGATGCAGCAAGCCATCGACAGATCCCGTTGAGCGGCGGCACTAGCGTGAATCCGGACGGAGCTACCTGGAGCGACCCAGCCGGTCACCGTCGGATGTGGGTAGGCAAGCCTGGCTGGAAGGGTCTACCTGCGGGATTGACGGGGCTACCCTGAGCGCGCCCATGACCCCGTACGAGTTCATCAGCAAGTGGCGAACCTCCACGCTGACGGAGCGCTCCGCATCGCAGCAGCCTTTCCTCGACCTGTGCGAGTTGCTGGGCGAGCCCAAACCCGCGGACATTGACCCGTTCGGCGAGTCGTACTGCTTCGAGCGGGGGGCTCGCAAGGACACTGGTGGTGATGGCTGGGCTGATGTTTGGAAGCGTCATCACTTCGCGTGGGAGTACAAGGGGAAACGGAGAGATCTCGACGCTGCTTTCGTGCAGCTCCGCTAGTACGCACTGGCGCTGGAAAACCCGCCGCTGCTGATCGTCAGCAAGACGTACGAATTCGACCTGGAAGACCTCGCCGACGCGGCGACCCGCGATCGGCTCAAGTGGGCGTTCTCAGACCCCGAGCAGCTGCGGCCGGGCAAGACCCGCCAAGCGCTCACCGAGCAGGCGGCGAAGTCGTTCGCGACGGTCGCGGAGTCACTACGGGAGCGTGGACACCCGCACGCTGTTGCGCATTTCGTCAACCGGCTGGTGTTCTGCATGTTCGCTGAGGATGTGGGCCTGCTGCCCGCTCACATGTTCACAAGAACGCTGGAACAGGCGCGGAGCACCCCGGCGGAGTTCGCGGAGCTTGCCGGTGTCCTCTTCGGTGTCATGGCCTTCGGTGGACGGGTCGGTTTCGAGACGGTCGAGTGGTTCAACGGTGGCATGTTCGATGACGACACGGCGCTGCTGCTGCAGAAGCCCGACATCGACACGGTGCTGGCGGCGGCGAAGCTCGACTGGTCGGAGATCGACCCGTCGATCCTCGGCACGCTGTTCGAACGGGGCCTCGATCCCGCCAAACGTGCCCAGCTCGGGGCGCACTACACCGACCGCGACAAGATCATGCTGATCGTCGATCCGGTGGTGATCCGCCCGTGGCTTAGGGAATGGGCTGCGGAGAAGGCAGAGATCGCCGCCGACCTGGAACGTGCGGAGGTCGCCAAGGCGGCGGCCACCCGCACGAGACGGCGGAACAAGGCCCGGCGGCGGTACGAGACGTTCCTGAACCGGCTGAGAGCGTTCACGGTGCTTGACCCCGCGTGCGGGTCGGGCAACTTCCTATACCTTGCTCTGCAAGCGCTCAAGAACCTCGAGCACCGGGTCCAGTTCGAGGCGGAGGCGCTCGGCTTCCAGCGGGCGTTCCCCGAGATCGGACCAGCCAACGTGAGAGGCATCGAGACCAACCCCTACGCCGCCGAGTTGGCACGGGTGTCGGTGTGGATCGGCGAGATTCAGTGGATGCGACGCAACGGCTTCTCGGAGGCACGCGATCCTATCCTGAAACCGCTCGACAACATCGAGCGCCGCGACGCGATCCTGACAACGGACAACACCGAACCGGACTGGCCGCAGGCGAATGTCCTGATCGGCAACCCCCCGTTCCTGGGCGGCAAGCTGTTGATCACCAACCTGGGTGAGGACTACGTGTCGCAGATGTTCGAGACCTACGCTGACCGCGTGCCGGCGGTAGCGGACCTCGTCTGCTACTGGTTCGAGAAAAGCGGGACGCCAGATCGCATCCGGCAAGGCGAACCGGGCCGGGCTCGTCGCGACCAACTCCATCCGAGGCGGCGCGAACCGCCGTGCGCTACAAGCCGCAACGAACAACCTGTGGATCTTCGACGCGTGGAGCGACGAACCGTGGGTGATCGACGGAGCAGCCGTGCGGGTATCCCTCGTCTGCTTCTCGCCTCCTGGCGACGAATCCGTTGCCGGCACACGGCTCGACGGCAAGCTGGCTGACGAGATCTACACAGACCTGACAGCGCGACGTGACGGTGTCGGCGTCGACCTCACGAAGGCACGCCGTCTTGGTAAGAACGCTGGCGTGGCGTTCATGGGCGACACCAAAGGTGGCCCCTTCAACATCACGGGCGATCAGGCACGCGACTGGCTCCGCCAACCCGAACGGCCTGACGAACGCCGACGTACTGAAACCATGGGTGAACGGAATGGACCTGACCCGACGGCCGGCAGGAAAGTGGATCGTCGACTTCGGGTCGGCCATGTCAGCAGGCGACGCCGCGCTGTACGAAGAACCGTTCCGCCGGGTCCAGAAGCACGTCTACCCGATGCGCCAGAAGAACCGCCGCAAGTCCTATCGGGAATACTGGTGGAGACACGTCGAGCCGCGGCCGCAAATGTGGGCGGCGCTCGACGGACTGTCCCGATACATCGTGACGCCTTGTGTAGCCAAGCATCGACTGTTCGTCTGGCTCGATGCCCGCGTCTGTCCCGATCATGCGCTGATCGTCATCGCCCGCGACGACGACACCACATTCGGGATCCTGCACAGCCGGATTCGGGATCCTGCACAGCCGGTCCCACGAGACCTGGTCGCTACGCCGAGGGACGAGTCTGGAGGACCGGCCGCGGGTACACGCCGACAACCACCTTCGCAACGTTCCCGTTCCCACCCGGACTGGCACCGAACGTGCCAGCAACCCAGCACGCCTCCAACCCGCACGCTACCGCTATAGCCCAAGCAGCCTGACGCCTCGCCGAGTTGCGTGACCGCTGGCTCAACCCACCCGAATGGGTCGAATGGGTCGACGAGCCGGTTCCCGGCTATCCGAAACGACCCGTTCCCCGCGACCAGAAAACAGCGAACGCGCTCAAGAAACGCACACTGACGAACCTCTACAACGCACGCCCGCAATGGCTCGCCGACGCCCACCAAACCATCGACGCGGCTGTAGCCGCCGCGTACGGATGGTCGGCTGACATCTCCGACGACGACACTCTCCGCGAGTTGCTGGCGCTCAACCGCGGCTAGCCCACGTCGCTAATGAAGTCGCTGGTTGCGGTCAGTGTCCTCGCCCCGTGGGTCGAGGCCGCAGATGTCATGCTGGCAGCAACCGCAGAAAAGCAGGTAACGCCCCCTCAGCGGCCACCGAACTGGTCGTCGGTGAGGCGGGCGACGGCTTCAGGACCGGGGCGGGTATAGACAGGGGTTCAGCCCCGACACAACGGCACGCGCACGCCCGCGGGACACCACACGAGGCACCACACCCAACAGACCCCGGCCTCTACCGAGACGACCCGGCCCTTGGGCCAGCTACCGACCCGCGTAGGCCCGCCGGGTGGACCCCGCACAGAAACAGCCCCAGCCAGGTGGCTGGGGCCGTCGGGCCGGGGTTACTCACCCCGGCGGGGTACCCCCCGATTATCCGACGCCGACCCCCCGATTGTCAAGTACCTTCTCTCGTGACGATGAGCCAACAACGGGTGATCACCTACATCGACGGCTACAACCTGTACTACGGTCTCCTGCAAGCAGGTCTAGGTTCCTCGCGGTGGCTCGACCTCCCAAAGCTCGCCACGTCGCTGCTGAAACCCGGCCAGCAACTCACCCTGACCAGGTATTTCACAACCCGTGTGAAAGGCGACCCGGCCAAAGCCCGCCGCCAGGCCCTCTATGTCGATGCTCTCACAACCCGGGGAGGGATAGAGATCGACTTCGGCCACTTCTTATCCAAACGCGTCACCTGCCACAGTTGCGGACACCACTGGACCAAGAGCACGTGGGACCGATCCCCCCCGACATTCACCCTGATCAGGCCCTGAAGAGCAACGGACAGCTCTTCCGCTGAGACGTCCGGGAACGAGCGCTAGGACAGGCCGCGTCAGGAAGGTACCGAAGACCGGGTTCGGCTCTGCCGCCAGTTGACCGCCAGAAGGGCGATCCACGCAGGCAGGGAAAGCGCTGCCACGAGAATGGCGGCAACCTCCGATAGCAACAGACCGGCGACTATGAAGCCGGCAATCGAGAGCGGAACCAGCAACGCCGCGCAGAGATAGGCTGTCAGGCGGGAACGCCGGTGGAGCAGTATCAATGCCAGGCTCAATGGGACGGATGTCGGCCAAACCACGATCAGCAGCGCCCACAGCAGGAGGAACCCGAACTCCAAGTCCTCCTGCTCGAAGGTCGTCCATCCGATAGCAAAGTGAATGACGAAGGCGGCAGCCACGACCAGGTAAATAGACAGGGAAAGCGCTACGGTTCTTGCTGCGACGGCCAACTTCGTCACGCCGGGATGGGTTCTTCCGCTCCGCCACACGTAAGGGAAGTCTCTCTGTCGCAACTTCCACCACCGATGCGCTCGGCCAAGTCCACTCTATTGCATCTGATGGCGATCACTGAACACGCCCCGAGGTCCGCAGGCCTTCCAACAAAGCCAGAGCGGTCCACGACCTGATCAGCTTTGGGGCCCATCCCGAAGAGCACGCCAGCGAAGTTCAGCACTAACAGCAGGTGCCTTTCCCGCGTGCAGCCTTGCGAGTGCTGAATGCCCTTAACAAACCGTTCAGCAGCGAACCGTCTGGACCGTTCCAGGCCCGCGCGCCCATACGCCGAGAGCCGTTGAGGGGTGGCCTGTCCGCGCTGGACTGCTGTGAACGTCGATGGTGTCCGGGGATAGTAATGGGAAAGCCCTTTGCGAGGGGTTCGCATTAGCTCGAGACTCTCGGACCCGTATGATTGTTTTCGCACTTTCGGAGGCAGCTTCAGCGAACGATGATGGTAAAGGTGTAAGAGCCGGTACCGTCACCCCATGAGGCGACTTCGACGTAGTAGCTTCCCGAACTCGGAGCCTCCCAGAAGATCCGAGAAGCCGATGAACCGCTGTAGTCATCGTTGAAAGCTAGCTGCGTCTCGTCGGCGTCGTACACCGCCACGACAGAGTCACCCAATGTTCCCAGGGCCACGTCTATTTGGTACAACTCACGCCGCAGGGCGTCGAACACGAACAAGTCGATATCATCGGGGTAGTCAATCACACCAAGAACCGCTCCACCGGCTATCACGGATGTGGCCTCTGCGACCGTGTCGGCGTGATCGTCGACGATGTCGGAGGCGACAATGGTCAGGGTGTAAGAGCCGGTACCGTCGCCCCATGAGGCACCCCATGAGGCGACTTCGACGTAGTAGCTTCCCGAACTCGGAGCCTCCCAGAAGATCCGAGAAGCCGATGAACCCCCGTGGTCATCGTTGAAAGCCAGCTCCTCCCACCCGTCGGAGTTGTACAGGGTAACCACA
>MKWU01001427.1_pt1 | contig 41194 bp, 36 predicted proteins | sample 809101 | NCBI WGS metagenome assembly MKWU01 (sample SAMN05860141, study PRJNA318959) | sponge metagenome | host: Aplysina aerophoba | place: Slovenia: Piran, Adriatic Sea, Gulf of Piran | collected 2013-05-07
AATGCGAAGGCGTGGTCTCGGATGAAAGCCGGATGCGGGAAATCCGCACGTCCGGTTTGACGAGCGGGGGGAGGAAACGCGGCTAAGGGAGAGATTAAGGCACCCGCGCAGCGCGAAAGCGGCGGGCAAACTGCCACTTCCTCGCCCTAAGGCTGGCGCGCCTCCTCTCGACTCTACATTAGGCCGCCTGCGACATTCCGACTTTCCAGTCCATGAAGTCCACCCAGCGCTTGTTCGCGAGCGCGCAATTGATTGCCAGCGTGGCGATCGCCCCCTTGAGCGTTCAGCGGCTTCCGGGGCGCTTGAGGCGCAGCCCGACGATGTGCCGGCACGAGCTTTCAACCACTCCGGAGCCGATCTGCATGCCGCGCTTCCGGCAGTTGTCGTAGCGCATGCGCTCCCGGTTCCCTTTGAAATAGTCGATGCACTTCGCCTCGTTCGCGATGCGGCTCGAGTTCGCCGATGATCGAGGCGACGCCTCCGGCCTTCAGCCTGGACTTGAGTTCCTGCAATCGCGTCTCTCGCGTCGCCTTGTCCGGGCAAAGCTCCTTCAGGGCCTTGCTCACGTATTCGGTCGCGTGCCGGAAGTCGAGAATTCAGGTTACCTTTTGGCGGGCGAAGAGCTCCTCGCACACGTTGAGGATCCACGGGGCTCCGTCCGAAATCACCACCAGCTCCTCGGCCTCGCGCAGCCCGGTCCTTGCGGCTTCTCGCTCCAGCCGCGCGGCGGAGTCCGAGTTGCGGCTCACGCCGCCTACGGCGGCGGCGCTGTCGATGCAGCCGCTCCAGGTCTCGCTGCCGGGTCCTTTTCCGGCTCGCCGGTCTCCGGGTGCCTCCTCTCCGCCGAATGGACGACGAAAACCTTCGCCTCGCGGATCTAGGCATCGCCGCACTCGCCCTTGCCGCGAACGCCCTCCGCCTCCGTCTTGCGCACCGGAACCCCCGTGCCGTCGATCGACAGGTAGGTCCTCGCCGCCGGCGGTTCGCGAGCCTTCGGCTCCCCCGCCCACCGCGTCCGCGATGATGCTCGCCGCCCCCGGCGCGTGGCTCTCCCCCTCGATCCCGAGCGCGCGGTCCAAGGGGAAGTGGCCGCCTCCGCAGTCGGGGCAGAGATAGTAGGTTCGCTCGACCTTGACCGGGCCGATCCGGGTCGCGAACCGCTTGGATTTCCGCTGGTGGCGCCGCATCGCCGCGCCGCTGCCGAGCAGCCCGTCGCGGAACGCCGTCTCGACGATGTCGAGGTCGGGCGATGGCCCGAGCAGCTCCGCCGCAAGCTTCGGAAACAGCTCCTCGAAATTCCTCCTCCCCGATGCGAGCAGCGCCTCGAGCGCGCCCGGCCGGCTCTCGCCGCCGGCGGAGTCCGCGTCGCGACAGCGCACTTGGCCGCCTTCGCGCCAGTACCGCACATAGCCGCCGTCGTCCCGCCTCAGCAGAACAACCGGCGAGTGCGCCGCCGCCTCCTCTTCGGAAAGGTCCGCCAGAAACTCTACGGCTTTGGGAAGGCGGCAGCCCGCCTTTTTCTTTTTCTTGCCATGCTGAATTCTCCCGCTCGATGCCGAGCGCGGCGCCGACCGTGTTCTCCGGTCGATTCCGTCCGCGCCAGCGCCGGATTTCATAGTCGAAAGTCTCGCCAGGAGCAATTCTCAAGAGCGGCGGTCTTCGATAACAGTCCTTCCCCCATCGCCGCTTCAAACAAAACGGTTTACACCCGTCGACTCGCGGCCGCTTGACTTTTTCCAACAGGGGGCGGCATCCGCTTTTCGAGATTCTCAAGCAGATCTACGCATTGCGATTTCCGCTCTTTCGACCGTCGTCCGCATCCTCGCGCTCGCCATCCCTCGTCAGGTAGTACGCGCCTAGTATCGGCAGAAGCGTGACTAGAACGACGACCATGGCGACTACGTTCGTAACCGGGCGCTGCCTGGGCCGGACGAGTTCTTCGAGCATCCAGATTGGAAGCGTCTGCTGCTGTCCCGCCGTGAATGTGGTTACGATAACTTCGTCGAACGAAAGCGCAAATGCGAGCATTCCCCCGGCTAGAAGCGCGGTGCCCAGGTTTGGCAGAAGCACGTGCCGGAATGTCTGGAATCCGCTAGCCCCAAGGTCGGCGGACGCTTCGAAAAGCGACGATGAAATGCGACGAAATCGCGCGATTGCGTTGTTGTAGACGACAACGATGCAGAAGGTCGCGTGCCCGAGAATGATCGTCAGTGTCGAAAACGGAATCTCGGCGATATTGAAAGCGGATCTCAAAGAGATTCCAGTAATTATCCCCGGCAGAGCGATCGGCAGTATAACCAGAAGCGAGATCGTCTCCCGCCCGAAGAATCGAGCCCTCGACATTGCGCCGGCGCAGAGTGTTCCCAGAATGATCGCTATCGCCGTAGATGCGGCGGCTACCTTGAGCGAAAGTCCGAGCGCCTGCCAGACATCCGGGCGATTCCAGGTCGCGGCGAACCATTTGACCGTATAGCCCGGCGGCGGGAACTCGTAGCTCTTGTCTTCGGTCGTGAATGCGTACAAAAAAATCAGGAGCACCGGCAAGTGCAGGAACATCAGCCCTGCGACGGCCGACGCCTTGAGAAGAAGCGACGGCTTGCTGTCAAAGCGCATCGAACGCGCCTCGTCGCTTGGCGAGCCATAGATAGACCGCCATGATCAAAATCGGCACTACGGCGAACGCCGCCGCCAGCGGAATGTTGCCCGCGGTGCCCTGATGCGCATACACGGCCTGGCCAATGAATCGCCTTGACGACCCGATGATCTGCGGGACGATGTAATCGCCGAGAGTAAGCGAAAAGGTGAAAATCGACCCCGCCACTATTCCGGGCAGCGCGAGCGGCAGTACGACGTGCCGGAGGGCCTGCCCGCGCGACGCGCCGAGGTCGGCGGTCGCCTCGAGGACATTGCGGGGAACGCGTTCCAGAGCGGCCTGCACGGGCAGGATCATGAATGGCAGCCAGACGTAGAGAAGAACGATGAACGTTCCGATATAGCTGACGGACAGCGAATTGCCTCCGATCACCGGCGTTGAAAGGATCAACTCCAGAAGAAACTTCAAGCCCAGCGCCTCGACGACCCAGTTGATGATTCCTTCCTTTGCGAGGATGAGCTTCCATGCGTAGATCTTGACCAGATAGCTGGACCAAAGCGGGAGCATCGCGCCGAGGTAGAACAGCGCCTTCAATCGTCCTCTGGCGTATTTGGCGGCGAACAGCGCGATCGGAAACGCAATTATCGACGCTGCGACGGTAACTGCGCACGCCATAAGAAAAGTGCGCAATATGATGTCGAAATTGGATGGCGTTAATAGCTCGCGATAGGTTTTCAGGGTGAATTCGTACTGCACGAGCCCCGAAAATTCGTCGATCGAGAAAAAGCTCTGCAGAAGCAGCGCCGAGAGCGAGCCGATGTAAACGACGCCCAGCCAGGACAGTGGCAGCAGCAGAAGCAGCGCGACGAATATCCTGGGATGCCGCCAGAACGCGTCAGAGAGCCGGGCAAGGGCGGATGCTTGCGCCGCTGGTAGGCCCGGAGCCGCCTTCATTCGCTCTCCATGGCGTGCAGGGCTTCGGGCGACCAGGAGAGGCCGACCGGCGAGTCCGGCGATGGAAGGGGCGAATTCGCTTCAACAAGAGCCGTAATTTCCGCGCCGCCGACATCCACGGTTACCCTGCGCGTCGCGCCGAGATATTTGACCGCGCGGATCTTGCCGGACAGATTCGCATGGCCTCCGCGCGAGATTCTTACGAATTCCGGACGAAGGCTCGACCAGGCCGCCGCGCCGCCGGACCGCGCGCTTAACTCCGGCGAAAGCACATTCGACGCTCCGACGAAATCAGCCACGAACTTGGACTTCGGTCGACTGTAAATCTCCTCGGGCGTGCCGACTTGAACTATCTTGCCGCGATTGACGACCGCCAGCCTGTCGGACATCGACAGCGCCTCGCCCTGGTCGTGCGTTACGAAAATAAAAGTTATGCCCAGCGACTTCTGAAGCGCTTTGAGCTCATCCTGCATCTGCTCTCTAAGGCGCAGGTCGAGCGCGCCGAGCGGCTCGTCGAGCAGCAGCACGCGAGGCTTGTTGACAAGAGCTCGCGCCAGAGCGACGCGCTGCCTCTGACCTCCCGAAAGCTGGCGCGGCGAGCGCAGGTCGAATCCCGTTAGAGCCACCATGTCCAGAGCCCTGGAAGCCTCCGCATACCTGTTTCTTTTCGAAACGCCCCGAACCATCGGGCCGAAAGCGATATTGTCCCTGACGCTAAGGTGCGGAAAGAGCGCATAGTCTTGAAAGACCGTGTTGACCGGCCTGGCGTTCGGCGGAATTCGCTCGGAATTCGCTCCGAAAATTCTCACGTGGCCTTCCGTCGGCTGCTCGAAGCCGGAAATAAGTCGCAGGCAGGTCGTCTTGCCGGAGCCGGACGGCCCTAGCATGGCGAAGAAAACGCCCTCGTCTATGGATAGGTCTATGCCGTCGACGGCGGCGATTTCGCCGAATCGCCGGGTTACGTTGTCAAATTCGACAGCAGCCGCCATGTCCCGCGCCGGTCCGAATCGCGCGCCCCGGCGACGAGCCGGGGCGCGATTCGGATAGTTGGCTCGCCGCCTAGCGGCCGCCGATAACCCCGATATAGTCGGACACCCACCTGTAGTAAGGCACGCACTCCCCTTGGCTCTCGCACCGGGAAATCGGGGTCGACCAGAAATTGATCTTGTCGAAATCGTTGAATCCATTCGCGTCGCAGCCCTCGGCGGTCTGCATCCCGCGACCGTCCGTGCACGCGGCGGGAACGCTCGGAACCGCGCCGAACCACAGCGAAAGATCGCTTTGGAGATTCGAGGATAGCGAATGCTCCATCCACATGTAGGAGCAATTCGGATGCGGAGCTTCGGAGTGCATCATTACGGTGTCGGCCCATCCGGTCGCGCCTTCAACGGGAATGGTCGACGATATGGGCTGCCCCTCGGCCTTGAGCAAATTCACCTGGAAGGGCCAGGACCCGGACGCCACGACGCCTTCGTTTTTGAAATCGTCCATTTGAATGAACGCGTTGTGCCAGTAGCGCCCCACGAGCTTTCTTTGCTGGCGCAGGAGATCTAGCGCGGCCTCGTATTGCTCCTGATTCAACTCGTACGGGCTCAGAATGCCGAGTTCAGGACGGTGGTACATAAGATATTGCGCCGCGTCGGCTACGTGAATCGGACCGTCGTAGGCTTGAATCCGCCCCTCGTTCGACTGCCCGTCGGGAAGCGTCATTTCCTCGAATACGACCGCCCAGCTTTCCGGAGGCTCCGGAAAAACGTCCGTGTTGTACATCAGGACGTTCGGACCCCACATGTACGGCGTTCCGTAGTGGCGCCCATCCACGGTATGCCAGTTCGCATTCTTCAAGCGCTCATCGACCGTGCTCCAGCTTGGAATCAGGTCGACATTGACTTCCTGCACGCGCTTGCCCGCGATCAGGCGGAGCGAAGCGTCGCCCGAGGCCGTTACGACGTCGAATCCGCCTTCGTTCATCAGCGCGACCATCTCGTCGGAAGTGTTCGCAGTTTTCACGCGAACCATGCAGCCTGTATCTTCTTCGAACTTTGTAACCCAATCGAACTCCGCCACGGTTTCGCCGCGTTCAATGTATCCCGGCCAGGCCACGATATCGATTTGGCCCTCGCCGGGCCCGATTTCGGTCATCATTTCGGCGGCGGCGGCGGGCATGGCCATGAGCAATGCCGAGGCGAAGCCTCCAAGTGTTGGTAGAAGTTTCATTTCGTTCCGTTCCCATTTCGGCCTGATTCGGCCATTCGATCGCAGGCTGCATCGCGGATTCTAGTCAGCCGAGCGGCCGTGCCGACGGCCAATTCCAACAAGGTCCGATGCGCGACGCGTCGCGGATTGTTCGCTCTTGCAGCCGCAGGCGGAATTTTTGTCATGATTCCATTTTGATTTCAACCTTGGCGGCCGAGGCGGGTTCACGCGTCGTTTCGCGAGCGGACCGCGGAAAACTTCCGTCCTGAGCGTTTCCACGCGAGCAATCGGGGACATTGCCGGACGATTCGGAATTCAAATGAATCGAGCGCCGGCGACGACCTGCGGCACTGAAAGGCGGAGGGTAACGCTTCGCGACGAGATCCGGTTCTACTTTGCCGCCCCGAAAAACGGGGAATAGATGCTTTCCTTCAAATGCCTGGACATGGACCACGGGCGCATCGCGACAGGCGAGGCAACGATTTGCCGCGACATTCGAATTCCAAAGGGCCTGCATCACGGTCCGGGACTGGAGGTCGTCGGCAAGGTCAAGGCGAGATGCGAGATCGAAGGAATATCTGGCGTTGACGGGATGCCTGCAGCTGAAAATCGCGCGAGCATCCATGCAAGAACGCAAAGCGCGGGACGCCATCGTCGTGGCCGGATGAAGTCCGGATGGGCGAACCGCTTCCGACTCGACTGGGCCGGCCCGCCGTAGAGGGCGGTCAAGCGGCTGCGAAAGTGTCTCTGTCGAAAGACCAACGCGTAGAGCAAGAAATTCGCGCGCATTTCAAATGAAAGGCTGTGGAACGACCGCGGACCGGCGCGCCTCGCGCTGACGACCGGCGGCCGTCCTCGGGTCAGAGCATGATCTCGAACGAAAGCCGGACGCTTGAAATCCGCAAGTCAGGTTCGGCAAGCGGCGGCGAGGATGCGTGAACCGGGGCGCAGCCTTGCGGCGAAAACGGCCGGCAAACTGCTACTCCCTACGCGTCCGCAAGAAAGCGGTTCCCGCTGGCTCCGCGGATGCCGCCGAGGCTTGGTGCCGGATCTCCAGCCGCCTCGGTTCGACGGCGGCGCTCGGATAAGACCCTTTCGCCGCCATCCGGATCGCGCTCGCCGATAGGCCGCCGAAATGACAAGGCAGCCCCTGCGTCCCGTACGACCCCGACAATGGCGAGCAGCCAACTCTTAGCCGGAATACTGGAAAAACCCCTTGTCGACGAACGTATGCACCAGCATGGAGCCATCGCATATCTTCTCGATCAATTTCCGGCGATCCCGCTCGTCCGGCCAGTCATGCCTAATTAGCGAGCATGTTCGTCCCGCCGCGCGAAGCGGTTTTCCGGGATCCTGGTTCGGCGCGGGACCGATCCGGCTCAAATATTCGTAGGTCGCATCGCAGGAGCTTCCGATAGAGTTGGGCAGGAGTCGATCGGTAACGAGCAGCTCTCGAACCTTGTCGGCTGCGACTTCGAAGCCGAATCTCCGCCTGTAGGTCTCCTGCGCCTCGAATACCGCAAGCAGGCTTTCCAGCCCGTATTCAAGCGCGGCCTCCCCCTTGGCTTCTTCGGCGGCCTGCGCCAGCAGGAGCGAACACGCCCCTTGCGCTCTCTCGACCGCGCCGCCGAGCAGCAGGAACAGCCAGGCTTCGTCGCGATACATGGTGGCGTTCGCAACTCCGAAGAAGCTGCGCAGATCTCGCGCGGTTTCGTCGAAAAAGGCTTCCGGCGAGTGGCGCCAGATGCTGACGATATCTGATTCGCAAAACTTCAGATAGGAAAGATTGAGGCTAGTCCACATTTCGGCGGTGATGCAATTGCGCATCTGCCGAGCATTTTCGCGCCCCATGCGAATGCAAGCCGCCAGGGAGCTGGGGTTGCGCTGCTCGAAAGTGGCTTCGCCCGCCAACGTAAAGGAGTCCGCCTGCGTGAAGTCGTCGTTGTCGAAGTCGAATAGGCCGCCCGAGGGCGTATGCCCAATGCTGGCGAACAGCCGGCGCCAGGAGAAATTGATCTCGGCCACGGGCCTGTCGACCAGCGCTCCGACTTGCAGCCCCATCATGCGGCAGAGCAGATCCGCGCGTTCGAGGTAGCGGCCGAGCCAGTAGATGCCCTGTGCGTTTCGAGCAAGCATTCAGTCTTCCAGCACCCAGAGGTCCTTGCCGCCCCCACCCTGGCTCGAATTGACGACGAGGCTTCCTTTTCGCAATGCGACGCGGCAGAAAGCGCCCGGAACGATGCGACTTTGCTTCCCTTTCAGCACGAATGGCCGCAGGTCGACATGCCTCGGCTCCAGTCGCCGGTCTACTATGCAAGGGGATCGCGAAAGCGAAAGTACCGGCTGCGATATGAAATCGGCCGGGTTGTCCCGGACGGCGCGGGCGTACTCGTTGCGCTCCGCTTGCGTCGAATGCGGTCCGATCAGCATGCCGTATCCGCCCGATTCGCCAACTCGCTTGACGACCAGGTCCTCGAGATTGTCGAGCGTGTACTCGAGATCTTCAGGTCGCCTGCACAAGCGCGTGGCGACGTTTTTCAATATGGCCGATTCTCCCATGTAGTAGCGAATGAAATCGGGAACGTAGGCGTATACGCTCTTATCGTCGGCCACGCCCGTGCCGGGCGAATTCACGATGGATACGTTTCCTCGCTTGCAGGCGTCCAGGAGTCCGGGAACGCCTAGCACCGAGTCTTCGCGAAATGCCGTTGGATCGAGGAAATCGTCGTCCAGCCTTCGGTAGAGCACGTCGATGCGCTCCAGCCCTCGCGTCGTCCGCTTGTAAAGAAATCCGTCGCGAACGACCAAATCCTGCCCCTCGACGAGCGTCGCGCCGATTTCATGGGCTAGGAACACATGCTCGTAGAATGCCGAATTGTACACGCCGGGAGTTAGAAGGGCGATTGCGGGATCTGGAGATCCGCTTGGCGCGAGCTCGGTAAGAGTGCGGTTCAATTCCAGGCCGTAATGCTCGATGTCGCGAACCCGGCAGGCGCGGAAGAGGCGGCGGAAGCTTGACTTTATGGCTTTCCGGTTGGCGAGCATGTAGGACATCCCGGAAGGAACGCGGAGATTGTCTTCAAGCACGAAGAAGCCGTCATTCGTGCGGATGATGTCGGTTCCGCAAATCGCGACCCAAACTTTTTCGGGCGGCGAATATCCGGTCATTTGCGGCCTGAACTGGGGGCAGTCGAAGACGATGTCGGCCGGCAAGACTCCGTCCGAGACGATTTTCGCGTCGTTGTAAATGTCGTCCAGGAATAGATTGAGCGCGGACAGCCGCTGACGGAGTCCCGCTTCGATTAGTTTCCAGTCTTCGCCTGTTAAAATCCGCGGCAGGCAGTCGACCGGGATGATCTGCTCTTGCGCTTCCGATTTTCCGTAGACGGTGAAGGCGATTCCTTCGTCGCGGAAGGTTCTCGTTACGCGCTCCTGGATTTCAGCCGCCTCGTCGCTCGACATCCGTTCGAGCGTCGACATGACTTGGCGGCAATGGCTTCGCACCTCGCCGCCAGGCAAAAACATCTCGTCGAAGATGGCGATATCCGTTTCGTAGGAGCTTAAATTCACGTAGGCATGCCGGCTATTGACGAGTTCCGCCCGGGCAGCCTACGCGCAGTTAATTGCGCTGTCAAACATGCTTCGGGAGCCGGAATCGCCGGCGCGGGCCCCTAGGCGGTCGAGCGGCGGCGGCGAATAATACGCTTTGAAAATAAAATTTGCCTGTTCGGAGCGGAAAATGATTGCGTGTTTCACCGCTCTAATTTACTCTTTCGGCTCGCGAGAGAAATTGCGCGACTTGGCGGAGGAGGGCTAGCCGACGCCAGGATATGGGAATCGGCCGCGGAGCTTTACATGCAAAAACTTCACCGTATTCTCGTCGTCGACGACGAGCCGGATGTCGAGCCCCTAGTTCTGCAGCGAATGCGGCGTGAAATACGAAGGGGCGAGTACGAGTTTCTGTTCGCGGGCAACGGCGTCGAGGCGCTGGACAAACTCGGCGAGGACCGCGAAATCGACATAGTCCTTTCGGACATTAATATGCCGGAGATGGACGGCCTCACTCTTTTGCAGCAGATTCCCGCCGTGGACCCCAATATTCGCTCGGTAATCGTCTCCGCGTACGGCGACATGAAAAACATCCGGGCGGCGATGAACAGAGGCGCTTTCGATTTCGTCACCAAGCCTATCGATTTCAACGACCTTCGAATCACGATCGAGCGGACGATCAAGCATCTCGAGCTTTGGCGGGAGGCGCTAGCTTCGCGCGACAAGCTCGTTTCAATTCAGAACGAGCTCGTTCTAGCAAACAGAATGCAGCAGTCGATCCTGCCGGATGTTTTTCCCAGCGGCGAAAAGTTCCAGATATACGGCAGCATGGAGCCGGCTCGCGACGTGGGAGGAGATTTTTTCGATATCATTCGCCTGGACCATGGCCGGTTTGGGCTGGCGATCGCGGATGTTTCCGACAAGGGCGTGCCCGCCGCGCTGTTTATGATGTCTAGCCGCACTTTGCTCAAAGGGGCGGCCATAGGAACCGCGGAGCCGAAAAAGGTACTGGCGGAAGTCAATTCGCTGCTAGACGAAGACAACGAAGCAGGCATGTTCGTCACGTTGATCTACGCCGTGTTCGACTCGGAAACCGGGAACATTTCGTTTGCCAACGGCGGGCACAATCCGCCGATGCTGATTCGCTCCGACGGCTCGACGGAATTTCTCCAGATGCCCGACGGAATCGCTCTGGGCATGGTTGACAGCTTCGATTTCGAGGATAAGCACATTCGCCTTGCGGAAGGTGACGTTCTTGTATTCTACACGGACGGAGTTACCGAAGCGATGAATTCGGACAACGAGTTGTACGGAACCGAGCGGCTAGCGCGAATTTTCGATGACGCTTCCCCGGACGGCGATGTCGAGGCGATCATCAACAGGATATTCGAGTCAGTGCATCACTTTTCTTCGGGAATCTCGCAATCGGACGACATTACCTGCTTGGCGATTAGATACGGAAGAACGCCGTGACCGCTGAGTTCTCTCTGGACCTGTCTCCCGACGCCGGCGAGATCGAACGCATAAACGCCAAGCTTGACGAAGTCGGGGAGGCTGAGAGCTGGGCTCCGGCTTTCGACTACAATATTCGCCTCGTTGTCGAAGAACTGCTTATGAACATCATAATGCACGGGGCTGAAAACGGCGAATGCGAAATTCGCCTGAGCTTTAAATCGACGAGTGAAGACGTGACGATTACGATCGCCGACAACGGCTTGCCATTCGACCCGCTGACGGACGCAAGCACCCCAGATCTCGATGGCGATATCGCTGAACGCGAAATCGGCGGGCTCGGCGTGCATCTGATTCGCAATTTCGTTGACGATATCGGCTACCGGTACGAGTCGGGAAAAAACTCCATCACATTTTCCAAAAGGAAGTAGAATGCGTGGCAAGGCATCATCGCTGGTGCGCGCGGTTCCGCTGATTTTCCTCTGGAGCGCGGCGGTCAGCGCGGCGGACGGCGTTCCGGGAGTTTCCAGCTCATCGATCGTATTCGGACAGTCCGCCGCTTTTTCCGGTTCCTCGGGAGACTTGGGCAAGGGCCTGCGCATCGGCATCGAGGCGGCCTTCAACGAGGTCAACATGAACGGAGGCGTTCACGGCAGGAATATCCATCTGGTCTACCACGACGATCGCCTGGAACCGGACCGCGCGATCGTCAACACCCGGAGGCTCATTGGCAAGGACCGGGTGTTCGCGATTATCGGATCCCTTGGTACGGCAACCTCGATTTCGGCCGCGCCCGTCGCAGAAACCGCCGGAGTTCCGTACGTGGCGCCGCTGACAGGCGCCGATTTCCTTAGGGAAGGCGATCTTCCGAACGTAATCAACTTGAGAGCCTCCTTCAGTCAGGAGATCGAGGCGGTCGTCGAACTTTTGGTCGACGAGCTTGGCATCGAGAATATAGCAGTGCTGTACCAGGACGATGCGTTGGGTCGCAACGGCTACAACGGTGCCAGGAATGCGCTCGCGGTCCGGCAGATGGAACTCGTTGCGTCGGGCGTCTATCCCCGAAGCACGATCGCGATCAAGTCGGCATTCTACGACTTGAGGAAAGCCAAGCCGGAGGCAATAATACTTGTCGGATCCTACAAGCCCGTTGCGAGGTTCATTCAATGGGGGAGATTTTTGGAATTCGAGCCGGTATTCGCGACTATCTCCGTTGCCGGAAACAATTCGCTAGCGAGAGAAATCGGCGATGCCGGCGAAGGCGTCTACGCAACGCAGGTCGTGCCTGACTACTTAAGCGAAACTTTGCCGGTTGCCCGGCGATACCGAGCCGCATTGGACTCGCTGTGGGCCGGCTCGCAGTACGAATTCCTTTCCTTCGAAGGATACCTGACAGGAAGAATGGCGATTTACGCGATCGAAAAATGCGGCCCCGATGTCGACCGCGAGTGTTTCCGCGAAGCTTTGCTTTTTTCCGACGAGATTGACATCGACGGCTTCAAGCTGCGGTTCGGCGAAGGGGACAATCAAGGATCGGACGCCGTATTCCTGACGAGGATAAGCGCCGGCGGAAGCTTCGAATTTTCGGAAAATTTTGAAGAGGCGGGTCAATGACTCCCTGGAATCGAATCCTCGAATTGCGGTTCAGGCTTTCGTCGCAGCTTTATTTCGTAATTGTCAGCGCGGTTGCGATTACAGTTTTTGCAAGTCTTGTCGGCTGGTTTTCGTTTCAGAGAATCGGCGAGTCGCAGAGCCGCGTCAACGAAGTCGTCGTGCCGGGGCTGCAGGTGGCCTTTAGCATCGCGCAGAGTAGCGCGGCATTGGTCGCGGCCGGTCCTCGGCTGGTGTCCGCCAGTTCCGTTGACGAAATCGAAGATGTCGCGGCGTCCATCGAACGCGATTCGGTTGCGTTCGAGGAATTGCTTTCGAGCCTGAGGACTTTGGAAGGCAACGACAAGCGAACCGAGCGCATACACGCCTACGGCCACCAGCTGGTCGGCAATATGCGCGAAATCGAGGAATCCTCAAGGGCGCTCATTGAACTGGAAACCGAGACGGACGGCCTCGGACTCGAATTGGTAAGCGTTCGGAAACAGCTGGACAAAATCCTGCTGCCGTCGATGGACGATCAATTTTTTCTCCTCATGACCGGGTACAAGGAACTTGGAAAGCCGCCCGTCCCGCCGTGGGACCGGCTGTCGGAGGTCGAGTTCAACCGTTTCAGGCATTTGGCCAATCTTCTCCAAGACACGAAATTCGCGCTGCAGCTGCTGGCATCCAGCTCGGTGCTTGCCGATCCCGCGCAAATCGAACCGCTGAGGGAGCAGTTCGAGGCGGCGACGGAAAGCGTCACAAGAAGCCTGACGGCGTTGGGCGACGAGGACAGGGATTCTCTCGAACTGCATTTGAGCCGGCTATTCGGTCTCGGGATCGGATCGCGAGATGGCTTCGACATCCGCGCCGAACAGCTGGACTTCATAGTAAAGCAGAGGGAGCTGCTGGAGGAGAATCACGATCTGGTAATTACTCTCGACGAGGAAGTCGAAGAACTGGTCAGCACCGCCAACGCGCACATTAAAGAGGCGACGGGCGCTTCGAACGACGCGGTGGTGACGGGAAGGCGATTGCTGCTGGCTCTTAGCGGCATGAGCGTAATCGGCGCTATTCTAATCGGCTGGCTGCTCGTCGGCCGCGTACTCCTTCGAAGGCTAGCCGTCTTGTCCGAGCGCATGCGCGCCATGGCGCACGGCGACCTCGAAGGCAAAATCGAGATCAAGGGGCGCGACGAGATCGCCGACATGGCCGCCGCTCTGGAAATATTCCGCCGCCATGCCCGCGAGGTGCAGCGATTGAATCTCGTGGAAGAGCTCGCGGGCGAGCTGCAGGAAAAAAACACGGAGCTCGAGAAAGTTCTCGCCGATCTGAAAAAGGTCCAAAACCAGATCGTGCTGCGCGAGAAGCTGGCCGCATTGGGCGAACTGACGGCGGGAGTCGCCCATGAAATCAAAAACCCCTTGAATTTCGTGAAGAATTTCGCCGAGGCGTCCGGAGAGCTGATCGAAGAGCTGGAGGAAACGCTGGACGCGAACGGCGGGAATCTCAGCAAGGAGGATTTGGAATTAATCCGCGAAATCTCCGGCGACCTGAAAAGCAACGTCGAGAAAATCGGCAATCACGGAAGCCGGGCGGACCGAATCGTCCACGACATGCTGAGAATGGGCCGCGGAGTCGGCAGGTCGACGGATGTCGAGGTCAATCACTTGGTCGACGAGCATGCGCGGCTCGCCTATCACGGCGCGCGGGCGTCCGTGGAAGGATTCCGGGTGAAAATGGAAATGGATTTCGATTCGGACGCCGGATCGGTCAAGGCGATTCCCCAGGACCTGGGGCGCGTGGTGCTCAATCTGGTCAGCAATGCCTGCTACGCGACCCACGAACGACGGACGAGCGCGGAAAGCCAGGACGGCGGCGGCTACGAGCCGATTCTCAACGTTTCGACAAGAAAGGACGGCGACAACGTCGTTATTTCGGTTAGGGACAATGGAACCGGCATTCCTCGCGATGTCATAGACAAGATATTCAATCCGTTCTTTACGACCAAGCCGACCGACAAGGGAACCGGACTGGGACTGGCGCTTTCAAACGACATTATCCTGCGGCACGGCGGCAAGATTTCCGCCGACTCCGAACCCGGGCAATTCACGCTCATGACCGTCGTTATTCCCGTCGAAGGCTCTGCGGACCTGGACGAGCAAATCGAAGACGAAGCCGCATAGGGCCTCGCCGCCGCTTTTGCTACGCGGAAGAGAAAGCGCGCGCGGCTTCGAAAACTAAGGCTCTAGCCGAGGCCACCGCTTATGAAATGGCGGAATATGGCTAGGCTGCGAGCGCCTTGACGGCTTCGTCCCTGCTTGCGTAGATCGGGATGATTTTGTCGAACCCGCTAAGCACGAATACTTCCTTGATGGGGTCCGTCAGCGAGCAAAGCACAAGCTGCCCCTGCGAATTCTTCACCTTTTTGGCCGTTAGCAGTATCGCGCGCAGACCCGCGCTGCTTATGTAATTCAGATCTTCGAAGTCCAAGATTACGGAGCACTCGCTGTCGCCGATTGCTTCGACAAGGGACTCTTCAAATACTCGGGAATTCGAACCGTCGATTCGGTCTTTCGGCTTGGCAACAAGCAGACCGTTAACGCGCTCGGCATTAATCTCCATTTTTGGGCGATCCTCTTCGTTGATGCGCCGTCGCATGCGCAACATTTTCGCGTAAAATATAATGGAACTGGCAGGGGTCAAGAGCAAAACCGACATTCGGCTTTAAAATTAGGCTATTGTTTCCGTTCGGTCGCCGAGCGTCGAATCAGGCAGGCTGCCGGCATTCGACTCCGGCCCGATCGGCTGTCGAAGACTGGACGCCCCGCGGCGCCGGGGCTTCGGCGCTGCGCGCGGCATTGGAGAGCGCACGCGCATCAGGCGCAATTCATTTTGTCGCATCGATGCGCCGAGGGTGGAATTCGGGTCGATTGTGATATATGGCTGGCCGTGAGCGCGGGCGCGGCGAGGACGCGGTTTTATCGCGGCGCCTGTTGACCCCGGAAGCGAGCAAACATATAGATCGCGGGGTTTCTCGGCATGTTGCTCCGGAGCGGGTTTTGGATGATCTTTTAAGGGAATATCTGGCGATTCTCATTTTTCTGGGCGTCGCGATAGGATTGGGCGCGCTGCTTCTGCTCGCTGCGGGGGTCGTAGCCGTTTCGAATCCCGATCCCGAAAAGACTTCCGCCTATGAATGCGGATTCGAGGCGTTCGACGACGCGAGGATGAAATTCGACATTCGATTCTATCTTGTTGCGATTCTTTTCATTATATTCGATTTGGAAGTCGCGTTTCTGTTCCCCTGGTCGGTGGCGTTCAAGGACATTGGCGTGTTCGGGTTCTGGTCCATGATGGTGTTCCTCGCCGTGCTGACCGTAGGATTCGTCTACGAATGGAAGAAGGGCGCATTGGAATGGGAATAGAGAGCGTTTCGGCTGAATCCGGCGCCGCGGCCGCCGATCCGAGATTCGGGCGCGAGCTGCAGGACAAGGGCTACCTGCTTACGACGGCGGAGGATGCCATCAACTGGGCGCGAATCGGTTCCTTGCACTGGATGACTTTCGGACTTGCGTGCTGCGCGGTCGAAATGATGCACACATCCATGCCTAGATACGATTTGGAGCGATTCGGAACGGCGCCGAGAGCGTCGCCGCGCCAATCGGATCTTATGATCGTCGCCGGAACCTTGACGAACAAGATGGCGCCGGCGCTTCGCAAGGTCTACGATCAGATGCCCGAGCCGAGATACGTGATCTCGATGGGTTCCTGCGCCAATGGCGGCGGGTACTACCATTACAGCTATTCCGTCGTGCGCGGCTGCGACCGAATCGTTCCCGTCGACATCTACGTGCCCGGATGCCCGCCGACCGCGGAGGCGCTGCTGTACGGAATACTCCAGCTTCAGCGCAAGATTCGCCGCACCGGAACGATAGCGCGATAGGGGCGGCGGCGATGGACCTTGCAAAGCTCGACAGGCTTGCGGACTACCTGTCGAAACGGCAGGAAGACCGCGTTAGATCGACCTCGGTCGTGCGCGGAGAATTGCTGGTGGAGGCCGTCGACTACGGCATCGACAAATTTGCCGAGTTCCTGAGGACAGATCCGAAGTGCCTCTTTACTACGCTTGTCGACATTACCGCCGTCGACAGGCCGGGCGAAGACCTGCGCTTCGAAGTCGTCTACCATTTCCTGTCGATGGAGCTGAACCATAGAATCAGAGTGCGAATCGGCGTGCGCGAAGGCGAGCCGGTTCCGTCGGTCGTCGCGACCTTTCCGTCGGCGAACTGGTTCGAGCGCGAAGTGTTCGACATGTACGGAATACTTTTTTCGGGGCATCCGGACCTGCGGCGCCTTCTCACCGACTACGGCTTCAGCGGGCATCCGCTGCGCAAGGACTTTCCGCTTACGGGCTATTCGGAGGTTCGCTACGACGGCGAGCTCAAGCGCGTCGTCTACGAGCCGGTCAAGCTCGTCCAGGAATACCGCAGCTTCGATTTCATGAGCCCCTGGGAGGGCGCCGAGTACATCCTTCCCGAGAGCGCGGAAGCGGACGAGAAGGCATGACGGGCTCCCTCGCTCGCCGCGGAGGCGAAAATGAACCGGGCTAGCGGGCAGCTCGAGGAGGGCGAGCGCAGGCTCCGAAATTTCAACATAAATTTCGGGCCGCAGCATCCCGCCGCGCACGGCGTTCTGCGGCTTGTGCTTGAATTGGACGGGGAGATCGTCGAGCGATGCGACCCGCATATCGGCTTGCTGCACCGCGGTACCGAAAAGCTGATGGAGAGCCGCACCTATCTCCAGAATCTGCCCTATTTCGACCGGCTCGACTACGTCGCCCCGATGAATCAGGAGCACGCCTGGTGCCTGGCGATCGAAAGGCTCACGGATACCCGGATTCCGCGCAGGGCGTCGCTAATCAGGGTCCTCTATTCCGAAATCGGGCGAATCCTCAACCACCTGCTGAACGTGACGACCCAGGCCATGGACGTCGGCGCGCTCACGCCGCCGCTCTGGGGTTTCGAAGAGCGCGAAAAGCTCATGGTATTCTATGAGCGGGCTTGCGGCGCAAGACTCCACGCCGCGTACTTCCGGCCCGGCGGCGTGCATAGGGATTTGCCGCCCGAACTGATCGACGACATATTCGCGTGGAGCGAAACCTTTCCCGCCGTGCTCGACGACATCGACGGGCTGCTGACCGAAAACCGGATCTTCAAGCAGAGGAACGTCGATATCGGCGTCGTTTCCCGGGACGACGCCAGGAACTGGTCTTTTTCCGGAGTCATGGTGAGAGGATCGGGGCTGGCGTGGGATTTGCGCCGGGCGCAGCCCTACGAATGCTACGACGAATTCGAATTCAAGGTGCCCGTCGGAGCGAACGGCGATTGCTACGACCGCTATTTGTGCCGCATGGCGGAAATGCGGGAAAGCGTCGGCATCGTCAGGCAGGCCGTCGAGAAGCTGGCGGACGCCGAGGGCGACGTCATTGTTCGAGGAAAGCTCTCGCCGCCCTCGAGATCGGACATGAAGACCTCCATGGAGGCCCTGATCCACCACTTCAAGCTATACACGGAAGGCTTTCGGGTGCCCGAAGGCGAAATCTACGCCGCCGTGGAAGCTCCCAAGGGCGAGTTCGGCGTCTACCTCGTGTCGGACGGGACGAACCGGCCGTACAAGGCGAAAATCCGCGCGCCGGGATTCGCGCACCTGCAGGCCATGGACTATTTGTGCACCGGGCATCAGCTTGCCGACGTCTCGGCGATTCTCGGGTCGCTCGACATCGTCTTCGGAGAAGTCGACAGATGATGCCGGCACGGCCTGAATCCGCGGTCCCCGGCGGCGAAGCCGCCGCGATCGGGATAGCGTCTCGGCATTCGGCCGACTAGCGAGGAAAGGACTTCAGAGCCGACATGCAACGCCGCCTGCATCCCGAACAGCCCGACGGCTTCGAGTTCAGCCCGAGCAATCTGGCATGGGCGAAGAGCCAGATCGCCAAGTACCCCGCCGGTCGCCAGGCCTCGGCGATCATTCCGCTGCTTTGGCGAGCTCAGGAGCAGGAGGGGTGGCTGACGCGCGCCGCGATCGAGCGCGTCTCGTCGATGCTGGGCATGTCGCCAATGCGCGGGCTCGAGGTCGCGACCTTTTATTTCATGTTCCGGCTCAGCCCGCCGGGGTCGGTGGCGCACGTCCAAGTCTGCGGCACGACGACGTGCATGATCTGCGGGGCCGAAGATCTCGTGGAGGTCTGCAGGAGGCGCATCGCGCCCGCGCCCCATCAAGTGTCGGAGGACGGAAAATTCAGCTGGGAGGAAGTCGAATGCCTCGGCGCTTGCGCCAATGCGCCGATGGCGCAGATCGGCAAGGACTATTACGAGGACCTTACTCCGGAAATCTTCGAAGGCATCCTCGACAGATTCGCGGCCGGGGAGGTTCCAAGGCCGGGGCCGCAGAACGGGCGCTACGCGAGCGAGCCGAAATCCGGCCTTACGTCGCTTGAATCGCTTGATGGCGAAGCGCCAGCGGCCAGCCCTTCGGTTGCGCTCGCGCTCGAAATGGGCGATACGGTCGCGCTCGTCGGCAATGCCGAAGGGCGGGGCTGACCGATGAAGCGACGCCGAAGAGAGTCCGCGGCCGCGCGGAGCGCGGCGGGGAGCGCCGCCGGCTCGCGGGACGCGCGGAAGAACGCGAGAACGCGCGTCGGCGCGATCGCAGTGATTGCGACGATGATTCTCTGGATGGCGCTGTCCTTCGGCGGCGGCAAGCTCGGACTGCCGATTCGCTACGCGTTTCTTCTGGATTTCGCGGCCTTGGCGGCATTCGCCTGGGCGATCGCCGTCATGTGGCCGTCGCTGCGCGAGCGGTTCGGCGGCGGAGGCGAATGAATGCTCGCCGACCAGGATAGAATTTTCACGAATCTCTACGGCATGGCCGACTGCGGGCTCGCGGGAGCCAGGGCTCGAGGCCATTGGGACGGAACCGCGGGCATCATCGCCAAGGGGCGCGAGTGGATTGTCGCGCAGATCAAGGAGAGCGGGCTTCGCGGACGCGGAGGCGCGGGATTTCCGACGGGCCTGAAATGGAGCTTCATGCCGCGCGCGTCGGACGGCAGGCCCCACTACCTGGTGGTCAACGCCGACGAATCCGAGCCCGGGACCTGCAAGGATCGGGAAATCATGCGGCACGAGCCGCACGCCCTCATAGAAGGCTGCCTTGTCGCGTCCTTCGCGATGGGGGCGAATGCTTGCTACATTTACATCCGCGGCGAGTACGTCCGCGAAAGGGAACTGCTGCAGGCGGCGATCGACGAAGCGTACGAAGCCGGGCTGATCGGCTCGAACGCTGCGAATTCCGGATGGGATTTCGACCTGTATCTCCATCACGGCGCGGGAGCCTACATTTGCGGCGAGGAAACCGCCTTGCTGGAAAGCCTGGAGGGAAAGAAGGGCATGCCGCGCATGAAGCCTCCCTTCCCGGCCGGAGCGGGCCTTTACGGCTGCCCCACGACTGTCAACAACGTTGAATCCATTGCCGTCGCGCCGACCATTCTTCGCCGCGGAGCAAGCTGGTTCGCCGGCTTCGGCAGGCCGAACAACCAAGGTACCAAGGTTTTCGCGATCAGCGGGCATGTCAACAATCCCTGCGTCGTCGAGGAATCGATGTCGATCCCGATGCGCGAGCTGATCGATCGCCACTGCGGCGGCGTTCGGGGCGGCTGGGATAACCTGAAGGCGGTCATTCCCGGGGGGGCGTCGGTTCCGTGCCTGCCGAAGGCTCTTTGCGACGAGGCCGTCATGGATTTCGATTGGCTGAGCCAGCACAAGTCCGGTCTGGGAACCGCCGCCGTTATCGTCATGGATAGATCGACGGATGTCGTGAAGGCGATCTGGCGGCTGTCCAAATTCTACAAGCACGAGAGCTGCGGCCAGTGCACGCCGTGCCGCGAGGGCACCGGCTGGATGATGCGGGTGATGGAGCGGCTGGTCGAAGGCAACGCCCACCCGGGAGAAATCGATATGCTCTTCGATATCTCTAAGCAGGTCGAAGGCCATACGATCTGCGCTTTGGGCGACGCCGCGGCATGGCCGATCCAGGGACTCATTCGACATTTCCGCGAAGAACTCGAAGACCGGATAAGCGCGCGGCGGAGGCCTGAATCCGCATTGGCCGCGGAATAGAGCGGATCGTCCCAACAGTGCCTTCAGCGGGAGAAGATTGATGACGGAACTTCGCAAGGTTGTAATCGACGACCTGGAAATCGAAGTGGAACCTGAATTCACCCTCCTGCAGGCATGCGAGCAGGCGGGCGTCGAGATCCCTCGATTTTGCTATCACGAGCGCCTTTCTATCGCCGGCAACTGCCGGATGTGCCTGGTGGAAGTCGTCGGCGGCCCGCCCAAGCCCACGGCTTCGTGCGCCTTTCAAGTCAAGGACCTTCGTCCCGGACGGGACGGGTCGCCGCCGCGCGTCAGCACCAACAGCCCGATGGTCAGGAAGGCGCGCGAGGGGGTGATGGAGTTCCTGCTAATCAACCATCCGCTGGACTGTCCGATTTGCGACCAGGGCGGCGAATGCGACCTGCAGGATCAGGCAATGGCCTACGGCGTCGATTTCAGCAGGTACCGGGAGCCGAAGCGAGCCGTCGAGGACCTAGATCTAGGCCCGCTTGTCGAAACGCACATGACGCGGTGCATTTCATGCACGCGCTGCGTTCGTTTTACGACCGAGGTGGCCGGCGTGGAGCAAATGGGTCAAACGGGCCGAGGCGAGGATGCGGAGATCACCAGCTATCTCAATAGCACGCTTGATTCGAACCTGCAGGGCAATATTATCGATCTGTGCCCGGTCGGCGCGCTGACGTCGAAGCCGTATGCCTTCACCGCCCGGCCCTGGGAACTGCGAAAGACCGAAACCATCGATGCCATGGACGCGCTGGGATCCAACATCCGCGTGGATGCGAAGGGTTCGTCCATTATGCGCATTCTGCCTCGAAACCACGACGGCGTGAACGAGGAGTGGATAAGCGACAAGACGCGCTTTGTCTGGGACGGGCTCAGGAGCCGGCGGCTCGACAGGCCCTATGTCAGGAAGGGCGGCAAGCTGCAGGCTGCGACATGGGATGATGCTCTCGGCGCCGCCGCGAAGGCGCTGGCGCGCGGAAACAGCGCGGCCGCAATTGCAGGCGACCTGGCTCCGGTCGAGGCGATGTATGCGCTGAAGAGACTAATGGAGGGATGCGGCGGCAAGGTCGAATGCCGGGTCGACGGCGCCAGGCTGCCGGCCGGCAACAGATCCGCGTATGTTGGCAACGCGCGAATCGAAGACGTGGGGCGCGCCGGCCGAATCGTTCTCGTTGGATGCAACCCGAGAGTCGAAGCGCCGGTTTTCAATGCGAGGATTCGCGCCGCGTGGCTCGCCGGAGCGGAAATCGTCGCGGTCGGCCAGACCGCGGACCTGACGTACGAGTGCCGCCACGCGGGAACGGGGCGCGATTCGCTGACGGCATTGGCGCAGGAAACTTTCGAACGCCCCGACGCCGATCGAACAATGGTCGTCGTAGGGCAGGGAGCTCTTCGCGGCGCGGACGGCGAAGCCGTGCTGTCGCTGGCTATGCGCATCGCCGGCCAGGGCCTCGGCATGCTTGTTCTGCATTCCGCGGCGAGCCGCGTCGGCGGAATGGACATCGGCTTCAATTGCGACGGCGGCATCGACGCGGCGCTTGAAGGCGCGGACACGGTCTATAATCTTGGCGCGGACGAACTCGACATTCCGGAAGGGCCATTCGTTATCTACCAGGGGAGCCACGGCGACAGGGGCGCGAAACGCGCCGACGTGATCCTGCCGGGCGCGGCGTATACGGAAGAGCATGGAACGTTCGTGAATACGGAAGGTCGCCCGCAGCTTGCGGCGCAAGCCGCATTCCCTCCGGGCGAATCCAAATCGAACTGGGCCATTGTGCGAGCTCTATCGTCCGCGATGGGCAATCCGCTTCCCTTCAATACGATCGGCCAGCTGCAGAGGGAGATTGCCGAACATCATCCGGTCGTCGCGTCCCTGGACGAAATCGCCGATTGCGAGTGGAGGCCGCTTCCCGAAGGAAAGCTATTGAAAGGCGAGTTCCCGCCGATTATCGAGAACTTCTACCAAACGAATCCGATCGCGAGGGCGTCGGCGATTATGGCCGAACTTGCAGCAAGCTCGGATAGGCCGAAACAGGTCGCAGCCGAATGAAGCCGATAGCGGAAACGGCGGGCGCGACGCGAGAAAGTTGCGGGGCGAGATGAACGAATTTTTCGATTCGTCGCTGGGCGTGTTCGTCATCATTCTCGCGCAGTGCCTGGCGATGACCGCGTTCGTAATGATTTCGCTGCTGTTCCTGGTCTACGGCGACCGGAAAATCTGGGCGGCCGTGCAGATGCGCCGAGGCCCCAATGTCGTCGGCGCCTTCGGCCTTCTCCAATCCGTGGCGGACGCCCTGAAGTACGTGCTCAAGGAAATCGTGATTCCCGCGAGCTCCGACCGGGCGGTATTCCTGCTTGCGCCCTTGGTGTCCTTCGTGCTGGCGATAACGGCCTGGGCCGCTATTCCGTTTGCGGACGGGTGGGTGATCGCCAACCTGAATGTCGGAATTCTCTTTATTTTCGCGGTGTCCTCGCTTGAGGTCTACGGCGTAATCATGGGCGGGTGGGCGTCGAATTCCAAGTATCCGTTCCTGGGGTCCCTGCGCTCGGCGGCGCAGATGATTTCCTACGAAGTTTCGATCGGGTTCATAATCGTCGGGATCCTGATTTCCACGGGATCGCTGAATCTTACGGAAATCGTCAGGGCGCAGGACGGGCCCTACGGATTCTTCAGCTGGTACTGGCTTCCGCACCTGCCCATGGCCGTTCTGTTTTTCGTTTCGGCGCTTGCGGAAACCAACCGTCCGCCGTTCGACCTGCCCGAAGCCGAATCGGAGCTCGTGGCGGGGTACCAGGTCGAATATTCGTCGACGCCGTTTCTTCTATTCATGGCGGGGGAGTACATCGCCATTTTCCTTATGTGCGCGCTCATGTCGCTCCTGTTCTTCGGCGGGTGGCTGTCGCCGGTGCCGGGATTGCCGGACGGCGCGCTTTGGATGGTTGCGAAGATGGGCTTTTTCTTTTTCCTTTTCGCCATGGTCAAAGCGGTCGTTCCCCGCTATCGGTACGACCAGCTCATGCGCCTGGGCTGGAAAGTCTTCTTGCCCCTCTCGCTCGGCTGGGTTGCCCTGACCGGCCTGTTCGCGCAATACGGATGGTTCGGCGGCGCCTACGTGCGCTGGGCCATTGGAGGATAGACGGATGGCAAGCAAATTCAGCGCGAGCCGCGCGGCCAAATACCTCGTCTTCTGGGACTTTCTGTCCGGATTCAGGCTCGGCCTCAAATATTTCTTCGCGCCCAAGGCGACCGTCAACTATCCGCACGAAAAGGGCCCCCTTTCGCCGCGATTCCGCGGCGAGCACGCGCTGAGGCGGTATCCCAACGGCGAGGAGCGCTGCATCGCCTGCAAGCTGTGCGAAGCGATCTGCCCGGCTCAGGCGATCACGATCGACGCCGAGCCGCGCGAAGACGGTTCGAGACGAACGACTCGCTACGATATCGACATGACCAAGTGCATTTACTGCGGCTTTTGCCAGGAGGCGTGCCCGGTCGACGCGATCGTGCAGGGTCCGAATTTCGAGTTCGCGACGGAAACGAGAGAGGAATTGTTCTACGACAAGGATAAGCTGCTGGAGAACGGAGACCGCTGGGAGGCCGAAATCGCCCGCAATATCGAGATCGATGCGCCGTACCGCTAGCATGAATGGTCGGCTGAATCGGGCGCGGGCGCCATGGGCATAGCGGCATTCGCCTTCTACCTGTTCGCCATCTTGGCGGTCGGCTCCGGCCTTTGCGTCGTAGTCGCGCGGAATCCGGTGCACGCCGTGCTCTGGCTCATCCTGGCTTTTCTTTCATCGGCCGGCCTGTTCGTCCTTCTCGGAGCCGAGTTCGTAGCGATGCTGCTGATCATCGTCTACGTGGGCGCCGTCGCCGTGCTGTTCCTATTCGTCGTCATGATGCTCGACGTGAATTTCGCCGAATTCAGAGCGGGAATGGCTAGATTCGTGCCGGTCGGCCTGCTGATCGGGCTGGTTCTCTTAATGATGCTCGGCCTGGCATTCGCGGAATGGTCGCCGTCGGTCGTCGCGCCGTCGCTCAGGCAGGCGGAAACGCCGCCCCTCGACGCAATGCAGAATACGCCCGCGCTAGGCAATCTCATCTACACCAAGTATGTTTACCTGTTCCAGGCGGCGGGATTGATTCTGCTCGTCGCCATGATCGGGGCCATAATCCTAACGCATCGGAAGAGGGAAGGAATCAAGAGGCAGGATATCGTCGCGCAGATTCAGCGCGACCCGGCGGAATCGATAAAGCTGGTGGATGTCCCGTCCGGGAAGGGGCTTCAATGATCGGGCTGGAGCACTACCTCGCGGTCGCCGCGGCCCTTTTCGTTACGGGCGTGTTCGGTATTTTTCTGAATAGGAAGAACATCATCGTAATTTTAATGTCGATCGAGCTCATGCTGCTAGCCGTCAACATCAATCTAGTGGCTTTTTCAGCTCATCTAGGCGATCTCGTCGGCCAGGTCTTCACGCTTTTCGTGCTAACCGTCGCAGCCGCCGAGGCCGCGATCGGTTTGGCCATTCTGGTGTGCTTCTTCCGCAATCGCGGCTCGATCGCCGTTTACGACGTGAACTTAATGAAGGGCTAGCGCGCCGATGGAAAAATTCATCCTGTTGGCGCCTCTGGCTGGCGCGGTATTCTGCGGATTCGGCTACCGCCTCGTCGGCGAGCGCGCGGCCCTGATCGTCGCGACCGCGCTCGTATTTCTTTCCGCCGCCCTCAGCTGGGCGATTTTTCTGACATTCGACGGAGAGGCGCAGAGATTTCCGATCCTGCGCTTTATCGACAGCGGCTCGCTTGCCGCCGGATGGTCCATCCTGCTGGATCGCCTGACCGCGGTCATGCTGGTCGTGGTCACGACGGTTTCGGCTCTGGTCCATCTCTACAGCTTCGGCTACATGCACGCCGACCCGAGATGGAGGGAAGGCGAAATCTACAAGCCGAGGTTTTTCGCCTATCTTTCCTTTTTTACCTTCGCCATGCTCGCGCTCGTCACGGCGGACAATCTGGTTCAGCTGTTTTTCGGCTGGGAGGGCGTCGGCGTCGCCTCGTACCTCCTGATCGGCTTCTACTACAGGAAGCCGGAGGCCAACTCCGCGGCGATCAAGGCGTTTATCGTCAATCGCATCGGCGATTTCGGCCTGGCTCTAGGCGTTTTCGCTCTGTTTTTCCTCACCGACTCCATCCAGTACGACGTGATTTTCGCCAGCGCGCGCGAATTGGCCGATACGCGCATCGGATTCCTCTGGGCGGAGGTCAACGCCGCGGAGCTGACGGCCGTGTTGCTGTTCGTGGGCGCGATGGGCAAATCGGCGCAGCTGTTCCTTCACACCTGGCTGCCCGATGCGATGGAGGGCCCGACCCCGGTGTCCGCCCTGATTCATGCGGCGACCATGGTAACCGCCGGCGTCTTCCTCGTCTGCCGCATGTCGCCGCTGTTCGAATACGCGCCGTTCGCGCTGTCGGCGGTGGCCGCTGTCGGCGCCGCGACCGCGTTCTTCGCCGCGACTGTCGGCCTGGTTCAGAACGACATCAAGAGAGTCGTAGCCTATTCAACCTGCTCGCAGCTCGGCTACATGTTCGTGGCCGCGGGGGTAGGCGCATACCCGGTAGCCATGTTCCACCTCTTTACCCACGCCTTTTTCAAGGCTCTGCTGTTTTTGGGAGCGGGCTCGGTTATCCACGCGATGCATCACGAGCAGGACATGAGGCATTACGGCGGATTGCGGCGGAGCATCCCGTGGACGTTCTGGGGAATGATGATCGGCACTCTGGCGATTACCGGGGTCGGCGTTCCGCTGACCCACTTCGGCTTCGCCGGATTCCTTTCGAAGGACGCGATCATCGAATCGTCCTTCGCCGCCGGAACCGGCGTGGGGGAATTCGCATTCTGGCTTCTGGTCGCGTCGGCGCTGATGACCAGCTTCTATTCCTGGAGGCTGATGTTTCTGACCTTTTTCGGCGAGTATCGGGGCCGCGAGGGCGTCGCCGCTCACGAATCGCCCTGGACGATGCTCGCGCCGCTCGCCGTGCTCGCAGTCGGATCGGTTTTCGCGGGGATGGTCTGGTACGAGGAATTCTTCGGGTATCGCGCGCTGGAATACTTCGGCGCGTCCCTGCACGCCGCGCCGGGCAACGAGGTCATCGGCGACGCGCACCATGTCGCCTCCTGGGTCAAGGCGTCGCCCTTTGCGGCGATGGCCGCCGGATTCGCGCTGGCGTGGCTGTTCTATATCCGGAGCCCGGCGATACCGGGCAAGCTGGCGGCGACCCATAGGCCGCTCTACCTCTTCCTTTACAACAAGTGGTATTTCGACGAGGCCTACGAGATCGTTTTCGTGCGTCCGGCGAAATGCCTCGGCAGGCTGCTCTGGAAAAAGGGCGACGGCGCGATCATCGACGGCGCGCTCAACGGAATCGCTATGGGCGCGGTGCCGTTCCTGACCAGACTCGCCGGGCGGGCGCAGTCCGGGACGGTCTACCAGTACGCGTTCGTCATGGTGCTGGGGCTGGCCCTGATTCTGGCGGCGATTTCCGTAGCGGGCGGCGGCTGATGGAGAACCTTCTGTCCATCGTCGTATTCACGCCGCTTATCGCCGCGCTCATCATGGCCGCGTTTCTTCGCGGCGAGGACAAGGCGGCCGAGCTGAACGTCAAGCGGCTGGCGTTCGTGGCGTCGATGGCGACATTCGCGGCTTCGCTATTCATCCTGGCGGGATTCGACCCGGACGATACCGGATTCCAGTTCGTCGAGGAGCATTCCTGGCTTCCGGGCCTGAAATACAAGATGGGCGTGGACGGCATCAGCGTTCTCTTCGTGCTGCTGACGACATTCCTTATGCCCGTCACGATGCTTGCCTGCTGGAACGTAACGCATCGCATCAAGGAATTCATGATCGCCTTCCTCGTGCTCGAGACGTTCATGGTAGGAGTATTCTGCGCGCTCGACCTGGTTCTGTTCTATCTTTTCTTCGAGGCGGGCCTCATTCCGATGTTCCTAATCATCGGGATCTGGGGCGGAAAGGAGCGCATCTACGCCTCTTTCAAGTTCTTCCTGTACACGCTTCTGGGATCGATTCTCATGCTTGTGGCGATGATCTATCTCTGGCTGGACGCCGGCACGACGGACATTGCCGAACTGCTGAATCATACGGTTCGGCACGATGATATCGCATTCTGGGGCTGGCGAATCGCCGGCGGCGTCCAAACTATGCTCTGGCTGGCGTTCTTCGCGTCCTTCGCCGTCAAGCTGCCGATGTGGCCGGTGCATACATGGCTGCCCGACGCGCATGTTCAGGCGCCGACCGGCGGGTCGGTCATTCTCGCGGCGATACTTCTGAAAATGGGCGGCTACGGGTTTCTCCGGTTCAGCCTTCCCATGTTCCCCGTGGCGTCGGACATCCTCGCTCCGTTCGTGATGTGGCTGAGCGTCGTCGCGATCATCTATACCTCGCTGGTGGCGATGATGCAGGAGGACATGAAAAAGCTGATCGCGTATTCGTCGGTCGCGCACATGGGATTCGTTACCATCGGAATTTTCGCGGCCAATCGGCAGGGGGTCGACGGGGCTATTTTCCAGATGCTGTCGCACGGGTTCATTTCCGGCGCGCTCTTCCTGTGCGTCGGGGTTATCTACGACCGCATGAAATCCCGCAGAATCGACGACTACGGCGGGCTGGTGGTGCGCATGCCCGCATACGCGCTGGTCTTCATGATATTCACGCTCGCGAATGTCGGCCTGCCGGGGACCAGCGGCTTCGTCGGAGAGTTCCTGACCTTGGCCGGAGCGTTCCAGAAAAGCACCTGGATAGCGTTTTTCGCGGCGACCGGCGTGGTTCTTTCCGCCGCCTACGCGCTGTGGCTGTTCCGGCGGGTGGTTTTCGGAGATCTGGTCAAGGAGGCGCTCGGAGCCATCGGGGACATGGAGCGGCGGGAGAAATGGGTTTTCGCGCCGCTTGTCGCGATGGTCATCGCGCTCGGCGTGTATCCCAGCCTGGTAACGGATATCATCGGGCCTTCAGTGCAGCAGCTGGTCGAACATGTCGCCGAGAGCCCCGGCATGACGGCGCGGCTGTCAGGGAAATAGGCGAATGAGCGCGTTTCTAGACATTTATTCCGCCGCCGCGATTCCCGAGATAATACTCGCCGTCTATGCGATGGCGGCCCTGATCTGGGGCGCGTTCTCCAAAGGGGAGGGCGCCGATTCCGGCATTCTCTGGACGACGGCGCTGATATTGCTCGGATTGGGAGCGTGGCTGGCGGTCGCGCCGCCCGGATCCCGTTCCGCCTTCGGCGGCCTGTTCATCGACGACGGCGTGTCGAGGTTCTCCAAAGTGCTTATCCTGGTTTCCTCGGCTCTCGTGCTCGTGCTAAGCCACGACTACTTCCGGCGCGAGCGGCAGCTTAAGTACGAGTTCCCGGTGCTCGCCGCCCTTTCAGTCGTCGGCATGATGACGATGGTTTCGGCCGGCGATCTGATGTCGATGTACATGGGCATCGAGCTGCAGTCGCTATCGCTCTACGTCCTGGCGGCGTTCAATCGCGACAGCGCGCGGTCGTCGGAAGCCGGCCTCAAGTACTTCGTGCTCGGCGCATTGTCGTCCGGACTCCTTCTTTACGGCGCGTCGCTTGCCTACGGCTTCGCCGGGACGACCAGCTTCGTCGGCATTGCGCAAGCGATCGAGGCCGGCGGCGTTTCTCTGGGAATGCTGTTCGCCTTGGCCTTCATGGCCGCCGGGCTCGCCTTCAAGGTTTCGGCGGCGCCTTTCCACATGTGGACTCCCGACGTCTACGAAGGCGCGCCGACTCCGGTTACCGCATTTTTCGCCACGGCTCCGAAAGTCGCTGCGATGGTTCTGTTTACCAGGCTTCTGCTTGAGGCTTTCGGCGACGCGTCGGGCGACTGGCGGCAGATCCTGGTGTTCCTTTCGGTCGCTTCGATGTTCATCGGCGCGATCGCCGCCATCGGACAGAGAGACATCAAGAGGCTGATGGCGTATTCGTCGATCGCCCACATGGGCTTCGCGCTGATGGGGATATGCGCCGGCACGAAGCAGGGCGTCGACGCGATGCTGCTGTACATCGCCATTTACCTGACCATGAATATCGGCACGTTCGCCTTCATTCTCTCCATGCGGCGGAACGGCGCCCCGGTTACGGACATCGGCGCGCTGAACATGTATTCGAGGCAGTCTCCGCTGCGCGCGCTCGCGCTTCTGCTGCTTCTGTTCTCCTTGGCGGGAATCGTTCCGCTGGTTGGTTTTTTCGCGAAATTCTACGTCTTCCGGGCGGCTCTCGACGCTGGAATGATCTGGCTGGTCGTCGCCGGCGGAATAGCCTCGGTCATCGGGGCGTTCTACTATTTGCGAATCGTCTACTTCATGTACTTCGGGGTCGAGCAGGAGCATCTTGATTCGGAATTCCCGAAATTCGGCACTCTCGCGCTTGTCGCGTCCGCCGCGCTAATGCTCGTCGGCGCGGTGAACCTTTTCGGCGTTCCTGAAATCGCCTCCGCCGCGACGTCGGCGTGGTTCGCTGAATGACGGAGTGGCCGGACGGCTTCGCGCTCCGCACGCTCGACAGCGTGGACAGCACGAATAGCGAGGCGGAGCGACTCAAGGACGCGCTGACGTGCCCGACGTGGATATTCGCCCGCATGCAGACGGCCGGGCGCGGCAGGCGAAATCGCTCCTGGCGATCGCTGCAGGGAAACCTGTTCGCGACGCTGGCCATGAAGGTCGGCGATTCGCCCGGCCAGATAGCGCTTCGATCCTTTGTTTCGGCGCTGGCTCTCAGGGATGCCAGCGTCGCGCTGTCCGGGGGACTCGGCTCGTTTTCGATAAAGTGGCCCAACGACCTTCTGGCCGGCACCCGCAAGTACGCCGGGATACTGCTCGAATGCGATTCCTGCGGAGACGGGCAATTCCAGGCGCGTATCGGCTTCGGGGTCAACGTGGCCGCCGCGCCCGGCGACATCGCCGCTCCCGGAGGCTCCGGCGGGGCGACCAGCTTTCTCGAGGCGACGGGAATTCGCGTTCGCCCCGAAGCCTTCCTCCAGGAGCTTGCGTCGGCCTACGCCGGCAGGGAATTGCAGTTCCGGGAGGCGGGATTCGAATCGATCCGGCTGGATTGGCTCAGCCATGCGGCGAAGCTGGGCGAAACAGTCGGCGTGACTCTGCCCTCCGAATCCTTCCGCGGAATCTTTCGAAGCATCGACCGGGCCGGCCGGGCGATAGTCGACGCAGCCCACGGGCGCCGACTCGTCGCGGCCGCCGACATGTATTTCTAAAAGGGAATCCGGCATGCTTCTGGCAATCGACGCTGGCAATACCAATACGGTCTTCGCCGTCCTCGAGGAGCGCGAAATTATCTGCAAGTGGCGCTGCGCGACCGACAGCGACAGGACCGGAGACGAGTATTTCGTCTGGCTTTCGGCTCTGTTCGGCAGGCCGGGGATTCGGGCCGAGATACGGCATGTCGTCGTCGCTTGCGTCGTTCCCCGGGTCCTGTTCAATCTTAAGCAGCTGTGCGAGCGCTACTTCAATTGCAGTCCGCTGGTCGTGGGCGCGCCGCAATGCCGGCTGCCCGTGCCGGCGAGAGTGGACGAGGGCACCAATGTCGGAGCCGACCGCCTGGTCAATACCGCCGCGGCTTTCGATCTATACGGCGGGAACCTGATCGTCGTCGATTTCGGCACGGCGACGACATTCGACGTCGTGGACCGCGACGGATCCTACGTCGGAGGCGCGATCGCGCCGGGCATAGACCTTTCGCTGAAAGCCCTCCACGACGCCGCAGCGGCATTGCCTCACGTCGATATCGCGCGCCCCGAAAGAGTCATTGGCACGAATACCCAAGATTGCATGCATTCGGGCATCTACTGGGGGTACGTCGGGCTGATCCAGGGAATATGCGAACGGATTCAGGCCGAACGGATTCAGGCCATGAAGGTAATCGGAACAGGAGGGCTCGCTAGCTTTTTCGCAAAGCAGGACGGCCTTTTCGACCACGTAAACACGGATTTGACGATTCACGGCCTCGAGGTCGTCCTCAGGGCAAACAGGAGTTGAACAGCTTGGCAAACGAACGGCTTTTCTATCTGCCGCTGGGCGGAGCGGGCGAAATAGGCATGAACGCGTATGTCTACGGATACGGACCCAAGGGACGCGAAAGGCTGATTCTGGTCGATGCCGGCGTTACCTTTCCCGATGCGGCGGCAACGCCCGGCGTCGACCTCATCGTTCCGGACTTTTCTTGGCTCGTCCAGCGTTCGAAGCGCGTGGAGGGAATTTTTATTTCGCATGCGCACGAGGACCACCTGGGCGCGATCGGAATAATCTGCAGCAAGATTGACGCTCCGGTCTACGCAAGGCCGTTCACCGCTTCGATCGCTTCCAGAAAGCTGGAGGAATTCGGCGTGTCGCCAAGCGCGCTGCGCGTGGTTTCGCCCGGTTCCGCCGAAACGAAAGCCGGCCCGTTCAGCGTTACTTTCCTGAAAGCCGCCCATTCGGTTCCCGAAGCCTCGGGGCTGCTTTTGAAAACTCCGGGAGGAGCGATTCTGCATACGGGGGATTTCAAGTTCGATGAATCGCCGGTAATCGGCGAATCGATGACGGCGGAAACCTGGAAGAGCTCGGCGGGAACCGGGCTCAAGGCTCTGGTCTGCGATTCGACCAATTCCCTGCAAAGCCGAAAGGGGCGCTCGGAAGCATCCGTCGGCCCGGAAATCCAGAAGCTGATCGACCGGGCGACGGGCATGGTCGTCGCCACGACGTTCGCCTCGAACGTCGCGCGGATCAAGCAGATTGCCGAAGCGGGGCGCAGGGCGGACCGGGAAGTCGTTCTTCTCGGCAGGGCGTTGCACAGGATGCTGAACGCGGCATTGGAGTCCGGAGTGATTTCCGGCTTTCCGCGAACAATCGACTCGTATGAAGCCGCCAAGCTTTCCAGAAAGAACGTCCTGGTGATCGCTACGGGGAGCCAAGGCGAGCCTCGAGCCGCGACGATGCAGCTGGCGGTCGGCAAGTTTCACGGGATCGAGGTGGAAAGCGGCGACATTTTGCTCTATTCGTCCAAGACGATACCCGGAAACGAGAAGGCCGTGCTGCGCGTAATCAACCTGATGGCGAGAAAGGGCGTCGAGGTAATCGACGACAGCGCAGAAATCTACCACGTTTCAGGGCACCCGAACGAACCCGATCTCGAAGACCTCCATCGCGCGCTGAATCCGGAATGCGTCATTCCGATGCACGGCGAGCACCGCCACATGCTTGCCCACGCGAAGCTGGCGAATCGATCGGGAATAAATTCTCTGGTCGCCGAAAACGGCTGTCTTGTCGAATTCCGGAAGCGGGGCCCGATTATAGCCGAAGAAGTCGAAACCGGGCGCGCCTACTTGGACGGATTCGAATTGGTCGAGCCGGGCGATTCCGTTGTTGGGGATCGGCGGCGAATCGCGCAGAACGGTTACGTCAGCGTCGTATTGACCGGACGCGGCCGAAAGCGAGTTCGATTCGATGCGGCGGTTGCGACGGTCGGATTGCCCGCGAAGGATGCCGAGGAACTAGAATTGCATCTGGAGGAGATAGCCCTCTCGGAAGTTGGCGACAAGCTGCCGGCGCCATTGAATGCGGACGAGATCAAATCGGCTGCGTCGCGCGCCGTTCGGCGGGAAGTATCGGAGATATTCGGTAAAAAGCCCGTCGTGGCGGTCAAGATCGTTTACAGGGACTAGGTCCGGCGCGCCGGAAGTGACCGAGGAGCACAATATCGACTGCATTTGCCGGCGGCGAAGCGCACGCGCGCCGAATTTGGCCTGCCGGCCTTAAGTGCGGATAGATCGTCAGTCCGACCGGACTCTCGGCGCGATCGTCGTTCTGTCATCCGGCATCTGGGGCCTCTACTGGCTTCCGCTGCGCGTGACCGAAGCCAACGGGGTATCGAACGCTTGGAGCATAGCGCTTTTCAACGCGTGCCCGATCCTGGTGATGCTTCCGTACCTGGTATTCTTCCGCAAACCTCAGTTCGAATCGCTGCGGGAAATTGCGCTTGTCGGAACATTCACGGGCACGGGAATGAGCTTTTACGCTTTCGGCCTCGTCGAGTCCGAAGTCGTGCGCGCGACAATGCTATTCTACCTGACGCCTGTCTGGTCGACAGTGATCGGGTATTTCTGGCTTGGCGAAAGATTCGCTCCGGGCCGAATCGCTGCGATCGCAATTGGATTGACAGGCCTATTTCTGCTACTTTCGGGCCTGGGCCCGGAATCGGCCCCCCTCAACGTCGGAGATCTTTTTGCTTTTATGTCCGGCATTGCGTGGGGTTTCGGCGCGGCGGGCCTGAAAAAATGGCCGAATCTTCCGGTCGCCGCCACGGCGTCGATGCAGTTCGCGGTCGCGACAGCGGTTGCCGCGGTCGCGGGCGTCGCGTTTTTTTCAGACCCGTTCCCGACATCGAATGCGCTCTTGAATTCGCTTCCCGTGGCCTTCGCGCCATCGGTCCTTTTGCTGCTTCCATCGGTCCTGATCCTATTCAGGATTTCAAGGCTGCTGTTTCCCGGGCGCGTTGGAATTCTTATGATGTCGGAAGCGCTCGTAGCGGTCTTGAGCGCGTGGATACTGATTCCCGAGGAGAAACTTACCGCATGGCAATGGGCCGGCGCGGCGGCGATTATTTCCGCGGGCCTAGTTGAACTTCTTTGGGGGAACGAGCGCAGGCCTATTCGATGATTCCGCATCCGCAAAGCCGAGCCATTCGAGATTTCGAATAGCGCAGAAACCGATTCGACGGGAACCGCGGCGGCGAAATGAGCGTCGCGCCAAGCCAGCGCGCTATTCGGTTTGCCTGCGCGCCAAGCCCCGGATCGCGCCCGCTTGAAACTTCCCAGGGAAAACTTCGTATCGCGGCGCTAAAGTTCGAGCCGTTGCAGCAGCTTGCCGAACCGGGCGAATCGCGCAGAGGCCGCCTCTCCGCGCAATTCCGGCTAATGAATATCGCTACTGAATGCTTCTTAATAGGAAAGCGGGAACGTGGCTTCCCATGCCGACAACGGCCTCGTCCCTGGCCGGTTCCCTTGCGGCCGCGGGACGCCTGTCCACTTTCTTCGGCTTTTTCGAGGCGACTCCGGCGGGCTTTTTGCTTGCGCGCGCGATTTTGCCTTCCGCGGCGCCCGAAGGGCCTTCGACTCGAGCATCTTCGCGGCCGGCGCTGCCGCCGCTCGCGGGCCGCATGGACGGATTCTTTATTTCTTCGCGCGGCAGCTCGATGCCGACAAGGTCTTCAATCGCATCGATAAGCTTCCCATCGCCCGGCGTCGCGATCGACAGCGCGAAACCGCTTCGGCCGGCTCGACCCGTGCGACCGGTTCGGTGAACGTAATCCTCGGCGCGAGTCGGAACATCGAAATTAAAGACATGGCTTACGGTGGGAATGTCCAACCCTCGCGCGGCGACATCGGACGCAATCAAGTATCGGATGCGTCCCTCGCGAAATTTTCCAAGAACGTTGGTTCTTATCGACTGGTCCAGGTCGCCGTGGATCGCACCGCAATCGATCCCGTGCTTGGACATCGATTTCAGAAGGATATCGACATCGTTCTTTCGATTGCAGAATATGATCGCGTTTTCGACCTTGCCGTCGAGTTCCTCAAGTAGATTGCGCAGAATCGCGCGCTTCTCCTTGAATGCCGAAATCTTGCGAGTCGGCTTGAACTGCTTGACCTCATGGCTGATTTTGTCGACCGTCGATGCAGGCGGCGCCACCTCGACGCGAACGGGGTTCGAAAGGAATTCGCCCGTTATCCTTTCGATTTCAGGCGCCATTGTCGCGGAAAAGAAAAGCGTTTGGCGGGTAAACGGCGTTAGCTTGAAGATTCTCTCGATATCGGGGATGAATCCCATGTCGAGCATCCTGTCCGCCTCGTCGACGACCATGATCTGAACGCCGGAAAGAAGGAGCTTTCCTCTTTCGAAATGATCGAGAAGCCGTCCGGGCGTCGCGATGAGAACGTCGACGCCGTTTTCAATTCTTGCGAGCTGCTCCTTGAAGGAAACGCCGCCGATTAGCAGAGCCATCGACAGCTTGGTATTGAAGGAGTGCAGCGTAAAATTTTCGGCGACCTGAGCCGCGAGTTCCCGGGTCGGCGCGAGAACGACCGATCGAGGAAGCCTGGCGCGCGCGCGCCCCTTGCTCAGAAGCGCAACCATGGGAAGCGTAAAGGACGCCGTCTTGCCAGTCCCAGTTTGCGCGATTCCGATTATGTCGCGCCCTTCGAGCGCACACGGTATAGCCTGGGCTTGAATTGGGGTCGGGTCGCCGTAGCCTGCGGATTCGACGGCTGATAGAGTTTCCGTCGGCAGGCCGAGTTCTGCGAATGTGGTCATACGAGCTATTTAGCAGCGACTTTCATTGGATATGCTCCAGAAGGATTTTCTGCGAGTTCTGCCGTCCCTATACTCCATACGCGAACCGGAAATCAATAGCTTTGGAATGCCGATCGCGTATTTCGAACAATGTGTCGCAGATTGTCGATGCCGGCGCTTGCTTCGGACAAGAATCTCTATGGGCGACGGGCCTTTGCGGCAACTAGAGAATCCTCCCTCGCATCGGCATTTTTGTGCCGTCGGAAATTAATTCGAGTCCCGGATGCGACAATAATTCGAGACCTGAGGAATTTTCTCGCGAGCTAGGAAGCTTCGCGAATGCCCCTTTCGCCTCAACGCGGCATTCCGCCTTTTGCCCAAGTCCGCTAGCTGGCGGGAGGGAGCGGCATTCCATGACGGAGGTTGCGATTTTCGCGCCATGGCCGAGGTCCCGTTCCGCGCAATTGCACTTCATTGCTCTGCGGCAAGTTCGAGAAGATTTTTCTTCCCGTAATCCTTTAAGCGACAAGGCATTTTCAGCGCCGCCGCGGCAGCGGACCGGAATTTACTCTAGCGGCTGCACCTCCAACGCCGACTTTTTCGTTCGCGCACCCGGCGATCCGAAGTCAGAAGAGGGATGGGGAACCCTCCGGCAAATCAGGCTTAGGCGGAGGAGTCGGTCCCCGGCGCAGGATTCGTTCCCCCGCATCGATCAGAAAACTGCGGAAACTTGGAATCGGGCAGTGGAAGCGGCCATCCGCGCCTTCGTGAAGTGCGCCCTGGTGGACTAGGCGGCGGAAGAACGCCTCGGGCGTCGTCGAGTCCGGAAGCCTGAAGCCAGGCGCGTCGGCGGCGTTCGCCTCGATCAGCCCGACGACATCGCTCCATGGCATGTCATCGCGAAGATCCCGCATCACCGCCGCGACTAGGCGGTCGGTCGCCTTCAACTCCGGGCTCTGCTGGGCGCGGTAGTAGCGCAGGCGGCTCTCCGCCGCCTCCTTCGCGGCGGCGCTCCACGAGATGCGCCCGAGATCTCCGTCGGCGGCTAGCGCCTCTTCGCCAAGGGCCTGCAGCGCAAAGTGCAGATGCCGGGGCCAGCCCTCGGCGCCGGCGGCGAGTTCCGCAAGATAGGGCTCGCTCCCGTCGGCCCTGAGGCCGAAGCGCCTGCAGAATCCGCGCATGAGCTCGTCGGTCTCCTCGACCGACAGGCGCCCGACCTCGTATAGCTTCAGCCCGCGCGTCAGACCCATCTTCTGCGCGCGGTCCTGCGTGTCGCCGAGCCCGGCCAGGACCAGCGTCAGCGGCAGCCCGCTAGTGGCGTTGTGAATCGACCGAAGGAAAATGGCTGTCGGCATCGTCTCGCCGGCAGGCAGGTTCTGCGCTTCGTCGACGGCGGCGATCAACGGAGCGTTCCATGCCGTCGCAGGCATCGCTCTGGCCAGCTCGATCAGGTTGTCCGGCGGCTTTGCGCCGGATCGCGCCAGTTCCAGGGAAAGGCCGAAGGCTCCGACCGCGGAAATCCGATGGTGGATCCTTCCGGCGCGCTTGGACCATTCGTCGTGATTCATCCCGCCCGCTGCGGACACCGCCGCGAGCGCCGAGGGCAGATCCGAGGTCAACCATTCGCTGGAGAGAACCAAAACGCGGGGAGATCCCGGCGCTGCCGCCCTGTGGCTTCGGAATTCCATCTCGGCGAGGATCGAACTTTTACCGGCACCGGGCGCGCCTTGGAGGATGCGGGTGATACCAGGCTTCCCTTGCTTCGATTCGCCGGGTTTCCACGCGCGCCGGGCCGCCGCCTCGATATCCGCGATGGCCTCCGTCCTGCCGACGAAGACCGGAGGCGGCGACTTTTCGCCGGCGGCGACAAAGTCCCGGAGTCCGTCGCCATCGAATAGTGCCATCGCCACGTTCGTTCTCGTTTTCTGCGGTGCGCCGCGATTTTAGCGCCGGCGCGCCCTTCCGTCCAATGAAACCGGAAAGCCGGCGCCGGACGCTGTCGTCGAGGTCGCCTGCGTTCGTCGCCATAGTCGCTTGGCGGCAGTTCTGAGTCGAGAGGATCGTCGCGAATTGCCAAGAGCCGGAAATTATTCCGAAACCGTTTTGGCGCCATTTTCGCGGAATATCGCTCGCCGCCCGTCTTATCGGTCCATTGCCCGGCTTCGAGCCGACCTTCCAAATAGCCGGAGCATACTTTGCGCAGGTAATTTTCGGCAACTCGGACCGGTGATTCGCTGAATCCCGGCGGTTCGCCGCGCCGTCAAAAGGGCGAGGGCGATTCGTCCGGATCCTCAGTCTCGGGCGGGCGCGCGCGACCCGGATCGAAGCCGAGAGCTCTCTTCCCTTCCTCGATCAGAAAACTGCGGAAGCTTGGAATCGGGCAGTGGAAGCGGCCATCCGCCCCTTCGTGAAGCGCGCCCTGGTGGACTAGGCGGCGGAAGAACGCCTCGGGCGTTGTCGAGTCCGCAAGCCTGAAGCCGGGCGCGTCGGCGGCGTTCGCCTCGATTAGCCCGACGACAACGCTCAATGGCATGTCATCGCGAAGATCCCGCATCACCGCCGCGACTAGGCGGTCGGCCGCCTTCATCTCCCGGCTCTGCTGAGCGCGGTAGTAGCGCAGGCGGCTCTCCGCCGCCCGCTTTGCGGCGGTGCTCCACGAAACGCGCCCGAGATCTCCGTCGGTGGCAAGCGCCTCTTCGCCCAAAGCCTGCAGCGCGAAGTGCAGGTGCCGGGGCCAGCCCTCGGCGCCGGCGGCGAGTTCCGCAAGAAAGGGCTCGCGCCCGTCGGCCCTGAGGCCGAAGTGACTGCAGAATCCGCGCATGAGCTCGTCGGTCTCCTCGACCGACAGGCGCCCGACCTCGTATAGCTTCAGCCCGCGCATAAGTCCCATCTCCTGCGCGCGGTCCTGCGTGTCGCCGAGCCCGGCCAGAACCAGCGTCAGCGGCAGCCGGGTCGTCGCTTCGTGAATCGTCTGAACGAAGTAGGCCGCCGGAGTGCGGTCTCCCGCCGGCAGTCGCTGCGCCTCGTCGATCGCGACGATCAGCGGGAAATTCCAGGGCGACGCCTGCGCGGATTCGGGGCCGCTCCAGCCGCTCACCCACTCCGCGAAAGCGTTCATCGTCGGCGCCGGCGCCCCCTTCGCGCGGTCGCGGTCCAGGCCGCCGTCGAAACCGGATCCCAGGAACTTCAACGCGCCGCCGACGCTCAGCCCGCGCCGGGTTGCTTCGAAAAGCCGTTCCGCCTCCCGAGGATTGACCGCCGATGCCAGCGACCCGTAGACGGCGGAGATATCCGCGAAGTCGGCAGAGCTCAGAAGCAGCACGCGCGGCGCTCCCGAGCCGCGAGAAGCGCCGCACCTAGCGGCCAGCTCGGCGAGGATCGAGCTCTTTCCCGCGCCGGGCGCGCCATGGAGGACGCGAGTGGCGCCAGGCTCGCCTTGATTCGATGCGCCGGGTTTCCATGCGCGCCGGGCCGCAGCCTCGATATCCGCGATGGCCTCCGTCCTGCCGACGAAGACCGGAGGCGACGACTTTTCGCCGGCGGCGACGAAGTCCCGGAGTCCGTCGCCATCGAATAATGCCGTCGCCATGTTCGTTCTCCTCTTTCGCCTTGCGCCGCGACTCTAGCGGCGGCTTGCCCTTCCGTCCAACGAATCCGGAAAGCCGGCGCCGGACGCTATCGTCGAGGTCGCCCGCGCTCGTCGCCATGGCTGCTTGGCGGCAGTTCTGAGTCGAGAGGATCGTCGCGGCTTCACGGCATCGGTAGTTTGGTCCGGAACGGCCTTGTGCCACGTCCGCGGAATATCGCTCGCTGCCCGTCTTATCGGTCCATTACCCGGCTTCGAGCGGACCTTCCATATAGGCGGAGCATACTTGGCGCAGGTAATTTTCGGCAACTCGGACCGGCGGCTCGCTGAATCTCGGCGGTTCGCCGCGCCGTCAAAAGGGCGAGGGCGATTCGTCCGGATCCTCGTTCTCGCGCGAGCGCGCGCGACCCGGATCGAAGCCGAGATATCTCTTCCCTTCCTCGATCAGAAAGCTGCGGAAACTTGGAATCGGGCAGTGGACGGAAGCGTCCTCGCGTTCCTGCAGCGCTCCCCGGTGAGTTAGATGGTCGTAAAAGCTGTCCACGGTCATGCCGGACGGAAAACTCGCGTCCGGAGCCTCGGCGGCGAGCTTCGCAAGTAGCTGCCTGACTTTGAATAGGGACGGCCGCTCGCCCATCTTCCCGAGCGCCATTGCAATTAGCGGCGCGGCAACCTTCATCTCCCGGCTCTGCTGAGCGCGGTAGTAGCGCAGGCGGCTCTCCGCCGCCCGCTTCGCGGAGGCGCTCCACGAAACGCGCCTGAGATCTCCGTCGGCGGCAAGCGCCTCTTCGCCCAAAGCCTGCAGCGCGAAGTGCAGGTGCCGGGGCCAGCCCTCAGCGCCGGCGGCGAGTTCCTCAAGAAAGGGCTCGCTCCCGTCGGCCCTGAGGCCGAAGTGACAGCAGAATCCGCGCACGAGCTCGTCGGTCTCCTTGACCGACAGGCGCCCGACCTCGTTTAGCTTCAGCCCGCTCGCGAGCCCCATCTCCTGCGCGCGATCCCGCGTGTCGCCGAGCCCGGCCAGAACCAGCGTCAGCGGCAGCCCGATCGTCGCTTCGTGAATCGTCTGAACGAAGTAGGCGGCCGGGGTGCGATCTCCCGGCGGCAGTCGCTGCGCCTCGTCGATCGCGACGATTAGCGGGAAATTCCAAGGCGATGCCTGCGCGGAATTGGGGCCGCTCCAGCCGCTCACCCACTCCGCGAAAGCGCTCATCGTCGGCGCCGACGCCCCCTGCGCGCGGCAATGGCATTGCCTTTAGCACCGGAGTTTCCGTCGAGATTTTTTTTTGACTTCAACCGGCTGATTTAAAGGACTTTTCGAAAGCCGCGGAATCTTCGGAAGAGGGCTTGACTCACGGCCGCGAATCGGTCATGCAGGAATCGAATTGGTCCGTCCGCTGGAAAATCGCCATGGATCCGCGCATCAAGGCCCTTAAATCCACGACCTTCCGCAGCAGGAGGCCGGCGCGCCGCCGGATCGCGCAGATCCAGGAGACGGTGCAGCTTCTGCCGAAGAACAGCCGCCGGGAGGTGGCGCGCACGATCTGCGAGCACTTCGGCTGGCGCACGGCCCGGCGGCGGCTACAGGGAGCAGAGCGCCCTGCGCTTGCTGGAGGATCTCGAGGCGGTCGGCATCCTGAAGCTTCCGCCGAAGCTGAAGCGCGGCGGGCCTCGCGGGCGCGCGGTGCATACGCCGCGCTCGGATCCGGGGCCGGAAGTCAGCTGCGACCTGCG
>MKWU01001428.1_pt1 | contig 41169 bp, 33 predicted proteins | sample 809101 | NCBI WGS metagenome assembly MKWU01 (sample SAMN05860141, study PRJNA318959) | sponge metagenome | host: Aplysina aerophoba | place: Slovenia: Piran, Adriatic Sea, Gulf of Piran | collected 2013-05-07
GAGCCCCTGACAACAATATCAATCCCCTTCATGGAGATGCCGCAACGGGAGCTGGCATTGCCTTCGATGACCAGCAGGCCGCCATGGGCAGTGGCGCCGGCGTACTGCGAAGCGCTACCGGTCACCCGCACCAGTCCCGACATCATGTTTTCCGCAACACCCGGCCCGGCATTGCCGTCTATGACGACTCTTCCCTGCTTGTTCATGCCGGCACAGTAATAGCCGACATGCCCGTTTATCGTGACCTCCAGCGGCGCGTCTATGCCGACGGCAACGGCATGTTTCCCCTTGGGATTGGTCACCATCCACGTGGAGTTTTCCTTACTGCCGTTATGTTCGTGCAGTGCCTGGTTCAGTTCCCTGACACTGTTTTTATCCAGGTCAAACCTGTGCATGGCCGTCAGTGACTCCAGCTGTAAACCTTTGCCGGTTCCGGTTCCCAGCGTTCTGCCCGGTCGGCGCCGGGTAATACCGCAATGGCCCTGTACTCGGACGCCATTGCCACCCAATCGGCTGTCTCCGCCATAACGGCAGGCTTGCAGGCAATCGGGTCGCGCAATACCGCAAAACCGTTACCCGTACCTATGGCAAAGGTAAAAAATCCGTCCAGGTCATGCAATGCCGCCTGCAATGCCTCATCGAGCGACATACCCTCCCTCAACCGCCAGGTCAGGTAACCGGCAGCCACCTCACTGTCGTTGTCCGTATTGAACTCGATACCCCGTCTTTTGAGAAACCCGCGTAAGCGGTTGTGGTTGGAGAGAGAGCCGTTATGGACCAGGCACAGGTCTTCACCGGTCGAAAAAGGATGCGAGTGTTCGGTGGTTACTGCGCTCTCCGTAGCCATGCGCGTATGCCCCAGGGCATGGGTGCCCTGCATCTGCGCAACCCCGAATCGTTTTATTACATCGGACGGCAGTCCCTTTTCCTTGTATATCTCGATAGCGGCGCCTGTGCTGTTCACATGCAACTCCGGGTATTCACGGGCGATCCACTCCCGCAATCGCGCCGGTCTCGCTGCAGTTGTCACCACGGCATGGTTTTCCATGGGTACGACGCGGTTGTGGCCGGGGAAAACCCGGTTTATCTCACCAGCCATAGTCTCCCAGTCAAACTCGAGCGCGCGGCTGAGCAGGGTAACCTTGGTCATTGTGCCGGGGGCCTGGTCACGATATACGGCGATGCCGGTACTGTCCGGGCCTCTCTCGCTCATCTCGATCAGCATGCGCGACACCAGTTCGCCCAGGTGGTTTTCAATGGCTGGGGATTTACTGAACAGGCCGACTATTCCACACATAAGCTATGACAATATTCCTGCAGGTCGATAACAGGATAAGAATATTACCAAGTAAACGGTAATATCAAGAATATTTTATTATAAATATGAATATTATTCTTCCACGCCCGACCGGGAAAGTACTGCAATCATACGGATTGGCAAGCTGATGAGTTTCTCCGGCCCATGGGGGGCCTCAGCGTCAAAGAACAGGGAGTCGCCGGGGCGGAGAAGATAGGTCTGGTTGGCATGCCGGTATAACACTTCTCCTTCCAGCAGGTAGATGAACTCTACTCCCTGGTGCTGGAACAGGGGAAACACCTCTGACTCGTCGGTCAGTGTAATCAGGTAAGGTTCCGTGTTGATCCGGTTACTGATGTTATGTCCCAGCAAGCGGTACTGGTGTCCGGCCCGCGATCCCCGTCTCTCAATTACAAGCCCCTCCCCGTCTCTCACGTAACTGCAATCCCGTTGCTCTTCGTACTTCCTGAAAAAAGCGGTAACCGGCACGTTTAATGCCCCGGCAATAGCTGACAAGGTACTGAGCGATGGAGATGTCACACCCCGTTCAATTTTTGACAGCATTCCCTGGGATAAACCTGACTGCTTTGAGACTTCCACGACAGTCATTTTCAATTGCTTGCGGAATTCCCGGATCTGCGCGCCGATCGCCTCGGCGAGCAGACGGTCTTTTTCACCGACCTCGGGTAACCGGGCATAGATCTGGTTACGGTGATCTTTATGTTCAGTAGTCGGCATGGACAGTCTTATAACTGAATATCAGAGGTTCCTCAACATGCTTCTGGCAATGATTAGCTGTTGTATCTGCGAAGTGCCTTCATATAACCTGAACAGGCGTACATCACGGTAAAACCGTTCCACATTATAATCCGCGATATAGCCCGACCCGCCGAATATCTGTACCGCGCGGTCCGCCACCCTGTTTACCATCTCGGTACAGAACAACTTGCAACATGCCACTTCCTCCGTAACCTGTTCGCCGCGGGTGTAACGCCGGGCCGTTGTTTCCACCATGCACTTGCCGGCGTAGTATTCCGTCCGGCTGTCAGCCAGAAGTGCCTGTATTAACTGGAAGTTGCCAATCTCGGTACCGAATTGCCGGCGTTCCCCGGCATACTTCACACTGTCATCAATCAACCGATTAGCAGCCCCTACCGATACTGCGCTGATATGCAGGCGGCCGCGATCCAGAACCTTCATCGCCGTTGAAAAGCCGTTACCTTCGACACCGCCTATCAGGGCTGTCCTGGGGACTTTTACATCGGTGAGCACAATGTCACAAACATCGGACCCCCTGAGTCCCATCTTGCGTTCCAGTTTTCCCAGTTCGATCCCGGACAATTCGGCATCGACCAGGAACGCCGAGATGCCGCGTGTTTTATCTTCACGGCTGCCGGTTCTGGCCATGAGTGTGAATACGCCGGCACGGGGAGCGTTGGTGATGAACCTCTTGGTCCCATTAAGCACATAGCGGTCACCTTCAAGCCGGGCGCTGGTCTTCAGGGAACCCGCATCGGAACCTGCATCCGGCTCAGTTAGTGCAAAAGAACCGATTAACTCACCTGTAGCCAGTTTCGGCAGGTAATGTTTTTTTTGCTCTTCGGTACCATCCATGACAATTCCCTGTGAACCTATTCCTATGTTGGTGGCTATTACCGTGCGGAATGCCGGCGAAGTGTATCCCAGTTCCTGGGCGACAAGCGTTTCTTCAGACATCGACAGGCCCAGACCGCCGTATTCCTCAGGTATGGAGAGACCGAACAGGCCCATCTCCCTCATTTCCTCGATGATTTCTTCGGGGATCCGGTCTTCCCGGTCAACCTGCTGTTCAATCGGCAGCAATCGCTGTCTTACATAACGCCGTACTGATTCCAGTAACTGGTCAAGAACTTCTTTGTCTGCAGCCAAAGTTGAATTCTCTCTACTTGGGGGAAGCAACGGCATCAGCCAGGAGACACAGGATTTCAAACATCATGCTTGCCCCTACCAGTGCCGTGTTACCGCTCGGGTCAAAAGGCGGTGCAACTTCGACCACGTCAGCGCCAACCAGATTCAGTCCGCGTAGCGAACGTAGCATCATCTGGGCTTCATGGGTTGTAAACCCTCCAATCTCCGGTGTCCCCGTTCCCGGCGTATAGACCGGGTCCAGACCATCCACATCAAAACTGATATATGTAAGACCGTTTCCAACTATCTCCCTTGCCTCTTCCATAATGGCTTTGTACCCCTTATCGTAGAATTCATCCATGTAGACAACCCGCATTCCGCTGTCGTGGCTGAACTGCCAGGTCCCTCTTTCACTCAATGACCCCCGAATGCCAATCTGGATGGTGCGCAATGGATCCAGCAGTCCCTCTTCCACGGCTATTTTAAACGGCGCTCCGTGATGGAACTTCGAATCCGCAACATCGTCCGCGGTATCGCAATGCGCATCAAAATGGACCATTCCCAACGGCCGGCCTTTGCCCAGCGCCCTGAATATCGGCAAGGTGATGGAATGATCGCCTCCTGCAGTCAAGGGAATAATACCGGCCTCGTGAACCTCCTCGTAAAAAGACTGGATATCAGCATGGCCTTGCTCCAGGTGATACAGGTGTTTGAGGGGGCAATCACCAAGATCTGCGATGTTACACAGTTCTGCCGGCGCGATATCCTGCAACTGGTTATAGTGGCGGATCAGTGTGGACTGGTTACGGATTTCCCTGGGCCCATGCCTGGCCCCTGCCCTGTTCGTCACCCCCATATCGAACGGAACGCCAGCCAGTCCTATATCGATACCGGTAAGGCCGGCAGCCTGAGGCAATCCGAAAAAACTGGCAATTCCGGAAAACTTGGCGCCGCCTGTTGTTCCCTTGCTGTCAGATGTATAGGAAATTATCTGTTCCCCCCACTGTCAGGCTATCTGTTAATCCACCGGTTCGCGCATAAGCGGGCAGGTGGAACAGTGTATGCTGCCACCGTTTTTCTGCATGTTGCCGTAGGGAATCTCAATTATCTCAATATTACGCCGTTCCAGTTCTGCGCGGGTCCCGGCAGACAATCCGGGAGACATGATAACGCGGCCGGGCGCAACAGCCAGTCCATTCATAACCCATGGGTCATCATCCGGCGTGATTTCAACGGTATCGATGTTCATCTGCTTTAATTGCTGCAGAAATTCGTATGCCAGGTTGGCGGCATTCACAAGAGCCAGGTTGACATCGATCATGAGAAAATACAGATCAATATGGATGGAATAGCCGCACAGGTCGGTCACTATCAACTCTACTCCCTGGTGTTTCAGGGTATTTTCCAGTTGTTCGATAGCGGCATTGTTCACACGGATTGAACGTCCGACCACGGCTGTTCCGGAATTCAACCAGGCAAAACTTCCTCCTTCCAGCATCCCGGTTCCATTTATCGTATGCAATATAGGTACGCCATGTCTCGCCAGGGTCCGGGTGACAGGCAACTCCTCTCCCCGGCGCATCTTCGGCGCAAGCCGCGAAACTATGGCGCCGCCCTTGACGGCAATGGAGGAATCACGCGTATAACAGGATTTGAAGCGGCCGCCGATATCACCTTCCAGCATAATTACCTCAACACCCTCTTCCTTCAGGACCCGTACCAGGCCGTCGTGGTCGGCCTGCATCGACGGCAGGTCAGGAATGGTGTCACTCTGGAAATACCAGCCTTCCTCGATATCGCCGTAAGAGCCGATACGTTCTAGGCGTTTGGTTGTATCGATAATATCGAATTCGGAACCGGGCCGGTGCATCAATACCGTTTTCAATTTCCCCACGTCGGTATCACAGCCCCACTCCCGGCCCCAGACAGCCTTGAGTTCAGCCGCGGTTTCAAACGCAGGCTCGGGACGGGAACCGAACATCTTGATAGTCCTGGCGTATATGTCGTCAACCATAGCCGGCATACTAATATATTCGAAGCCGCTTGACGACCGTACTATCTATCGACAGGAATTCCATTCGCTTGGAAGTGGGCAACCAACGGCCGGACATATTTTTCATAACGCTTCCAGCCACTGGCGGACGAAGTGTAGACAGCCTCGCGCACCTGGCGCGCGCTGCGAGAGGTTGTTGGCGTTTTGTTCTCGTAGAACCTGAGGCATTCCGGTTCGAAATCCAGGCCGCAATAATTCAACATACGTTTGGATTCGCCTTCAATATCATTCACAAGATCCTCGTAGCTCACGTCAAGAATCACCCCGGGATGCACATTGTGCCAGTGATCCATAAGACGGCGATAAGCCATATAGTAGGCGCTCAAATCCTCTAAACTGTACGAAAACAGGTACGCGCCTTCAGTAAAATATTGTTTGAAATTACTGATACACGTATCCATTGGATTGCGCGTCACGTGAATAATCTTCGCGTTTGGAAGTGCCTGCCGAATGAGGCCAATGTAATAAAAGTTGATGGGTAGCTTGTCTGTAAAATACGGATGATTTTTAATACGCCCGTGTAAAGATTCAATATATTTCAGCCCCAGTTGCTTATGATCGAGCCGTATTGATTGTCTGATAAGGTTGTTACTGAGAAAGACCAGTCCCCCTGATGCATATTCAGCCTCCGGGATAAGTTCATGCAATTGTGTAACAAGGCCCAGGTGTTCCCCGACTGGATATACTTTACTATGGCTGCCCAGAATACGTTCGACGAGTGTTGTGCCGGTACGGGGCATGCCTGTAATAAAAATCGGGGTTTGGCTTTCAAATCCACCGGTGACAGCATTTGCGTCGACGTATTCCTTTGAATAGGTATCAGACATTTCCTTAAAGAACCCGGCATCGGCTTTCACATCATACTTATTGATTTGGGCCAGCAACTCCCCGGCACGCACCATATTGATAAACGCGCGTTTATGCTCACCGAAATCTTCGTATTCCTTTGCCAGGGCGTACAGCAGCTTTGCAGCACCGCGCCTGGAGCGTACTCCACTATTCAACAGGGTCTCAATTTTCCTGGTGTGATTGGTTTCCCTGGTGTAGGTATGCAAATTTGCCAGTTCATAATACGCCTCATAGCAATGCTCATCACATCGAAGCGCGGCATTATACTCCGCATCTGCCTTGCCAAATTCACCATTGAAACGCAGTGTTTCCGCCAGATTAAAATGTAACCCGGCCGTATTGGGTTCCTTGATTAGCGCATTTTGAAACAAAGCGAGGGGTTTTGAGTGTTCCCCCAATCGGTTGTATAACATCGCAGCCCGCCCTGACGTGGTTGCATCATCCGGTTCCAATTTTTCCATCCGATCAAGCACTTCAAGGCTTTTTGCCGACAGGCCGCGGCCAAAATAGCAGGAAGCCAGTTCCAGTAATGACTGGGTATTGCCCGCATCAAGGCTGACGGCTTTCTCTTGGAATGCGGATGCTTTTTTAAGCTCCCCGCTCAGCCGGGTTGCCCGACCCAATAAAAACCATCCGAGAGGATTGCCTGGGTCGATCTCTGTCAGTTCCCGGCTTTGCGCAATTGCAGCATCAAACCGGCCATGCTGAATTGCATCATTGACGATACGCTCTAATTGTTCTGCAGTTTGTGCCTGTGTCATGGCCTGAACATTATTTCACTGATGTTGAGCAGGTTAAGCTGCTATCAGTTTTACAGGAAGGTTTTGCGGGCCGTTGAGGCTGGGTGCCGGAAAAGGAACCGGTGTTCCGCTGACTTCGAACGAAGCTGTCAGGCGTATCAACATCTTCAAGGTTTCCTGTGCAAGGACCCGGGACAGGAATATGCCAAGACACATATGTATGCCGCGATTGAAAGCAAGATGTGAATTATTCTTGCGAGTGATATCGAATTGTTCCGCCCGCCTGAATTTTCGTTCGTCCCGGTTAGCCGAGTCCAGCCAGCACGTCAGAACGTCACCTTTCTTCAGGGTAACGCCATGCAGTTGCGTATCAGCAGCCACGTAACGCTCCACGTTACGGAATGAAGGTCTGAAGCGCAGCACCTCCTCGACGGCGCCGGAAACCAGGTCCGGATCGGACCGCAAAAGCGATTGCTGTGCAGGATATTTATCCAGCAACAGGATTGCATTGGCGAGTAACAGCGGCGCTGCCTCCTGTCCGCCGACCACGACCATTATGGCTAATTCATACAATTCTTCCCGGGTAAGCATTGCCCCGGCATGGGTGTTCTGCACGAGTATGCCCAGCAGGTCCTCCGTCGAGACCCGGCGCCGCTGTTCAAGTGCCGGCGTGAGAAATTCACCGACTTCCCGGTACAGAGGCTGCAACACCAGGTCCCATTTTTTCTTGGGATCAGGATCCGTGAACAGATGTAATTCATCAACCTTCACGATCTCCTCCGACCACCGGTGAAATGTATCCTGATTACTTCCGGGCAATCCCAGGATTTCGCTGATGATACGACTAAACAATGATTCCGCTACCCGGGTGTAGAAGTCAGCCTCACCGGCTTCTATAGCAGTACGCAGGAGTTCTTCAACAATCGCCGCTATACGTGCCCGCAGTTGTTCAACCCCGCGCCGGCTGAACGTCTCATCCACCACCTTGCGCAGGCGGGTGTGCTGTGGTGGATCATCAAACAGCACCGCAAAACTGCCTTTGAATTCCGGGACCGATGGAAACATTTCGTGGTCGTGGACAATTCGGAAAATATCTTCGTAACGAAACACGGACCAGATCCGGCGCGGACCTTCGTGCAACATGACAGGCTGCTCGTCCCGGGCTTGCCGGTAGATTGCGAAACGTTTGTCTTCATCCATGTCCGTGTCGAACGGGTCAAAGCTGAATGGTTCGATGGTCATACGGGCTCAGAGTAAGACATTTGGGGTCAGAGTAAAAATACACTCTTTCAGGTAGGCGTTGCCGGTTCAGTCCCGGGTATTTTTACTCTGACCCCAAATGTCCTGACCCCAGGTGTTTCCCGTGTCTGCTTAACCGAGCTGGTAGGTATACCAGACGTGGGGTTCCGAGTATCTTCCCGTATCGTTTTCGCAGTCGATGACCAGCGGCACGTGTCCCCCCTGGATAACGTATTCGCCATTTTCGGGGAATCTCATCCCGGTCCAGGCTTCCCAGTCGGAAACCGGAGCCGTAATAACGGTTGAATCGCAGGCGATTTCCGTAAACTCTGCGCCGGTGCGCTCCTGCATGCGCAGCCACGGATCGAATTTCTCGCCATTCTCCCGTGTCCAGGTTACGTAGCGCTCTATCGGCGCCAGGGGATAAAGGGGTTTAAGTGTGGGTCTGACCGGGACACAGATTGCTTTAAGGCTGTCCGCTGAAGCCAGATCCTTATAAGCGGAGATGATGCGGTCGGAGACTCCGCTGCCCCGTGCGTCATCGATCACCATGGCCTGTACCGGGCACAGAACGTTGGGCACAATGCCCTGCCGGAACTGTTCGGGTGCCGTGGTCAATAACTGCTGGAACTTCGGCAGGGGCTCATCAGCCTGCCTGAAGTACGGCAGTGCGTTGGCTGCGCCTAATAGGTTTCCACCGACATTGTCAACGATATAAAGCTGATAACGGGCAAATTCGCCAAGCAGATGCGGACGGCATTCATCGAATCCGTCATGCAACAGGAACTCTGGAAATGATTCCCCTTCCAGTTCGCTGAGTCTGCCGGAGAATTCCGGCCGCTCCTTATGCGAAACAACCTGGATTTCCATAAACGGGCAGAGCCGTGTCAAACCTGTTAGTTGTAACTGTAGCTTACTGCCAAACCAATCGTCCGGGGCCGGGTCACGTACTCATAGGCGCTCCGGTTGCCGGAAAATCCTGGTGGTGTGCCCCCGGTAATACCCTCTTCGCTGAAAAGATTCCGGCCGTAGATGCTCGCACTCCATTTGCCGGTATCCAGGGTGACCGACGCATTCCAGATAAAAAATGAATCCGGTTCAAAGTAGTTTCTGCCGTGCAGGACCTCCCGGTTAAAAGTTGATTGTGATTTGCTCCGGAAGCTGGTATCGACATGCCAGTTCAGAAACCAGTTGTTCATGAGTGGCTGTTCGAAATCCAGTCCGCCTGAGAAGGAGTGTTTGGGAACATTGGGCAGGTTATCGCCATCATATGCCGCTATGGAATCTTCGATGGTATTGGTGAACACCCCACCAAAAGCCTCGAGGTCCCGAATTACAAAGTCTTCAGTTATCTCGGCATCCGTGTAGCTGTAGCCAAGGTTGAAATGGAGTTGTTCCGTTATTCTGCCGTTGGCTTCCAGTTCGACTCCTATGGAGCGGGCCTCCGAACCGTTGAACACACCCAGTTGCCCTGCGGGTGTTGTTTCATCGAACTGAAACTTATTCCAGTCTATGTAATAACCGGCCAGTGAATAAGTCACGTTATCCGCAAGTCTGCCCTTGATTCCGGCTTCGTAATTGGTTACCTGATCCGGGTCATAGGTGAGAAATTCTGGAAGAGAGGCATAAAAACCGCCTGTGGGGAAGGGATTTGCGCCACCGCGACGGAATCCTTCCGCCCAGGTAAAGTACACCATCATTGCATCGCTGATGTCATAGGAGGTGTTGACCTTGAACAACTGGTCCTCAAAGTCTGATCCGATCGGCCCGACTGCGGTAGTGCCCAGTAAATCTTCACCGTCATTTGCGCAGTATGGCCCGCAGAAGGGCACCGTCTGTATCAGGTTCGCTTCGAAGTCCTGCCAGAATGCGCGAATCCCGCCGGTCACCTGCCACTGGTCGGTGATTCTATAGGTAATCTCACCGAATACCGCGAAATTTTCAAACGTGGTGTCAAAATCAATAGCAAAAACCTTGTTGGGTAATTGCGGGTTGAAGCCGTATCCTCCCAGAATTTCCTGGTCAAATTCATTAAAACCGGGAAATTCCGCATCCAGGAACCATTCGAAATCCGTATCCTGGTAATAGGCGCCGATTACAAAATCAAGGCGCTTGTCCCAGTCGGAGGCCAGACGCACCTCCTGGGAAAACCCATCCTTGCTGAGCACATCCCTGTCGAGACCCATGAGGCGGGGATAGTAACCGTACAGGTAAGCAAGATTGATATTGTCCGGACTGGGAACGATTTCGTAAAAGCCGTTGTCGACACGAAGGTAATCGGTCTCCGTATCGAAATACGACGTCGCCGAAGTAAACGTGGCAAACCCGAAATTGACATTAATCTCTGCGGATACGACATCCGTCTCATCCTCGTAGGGCGAGGGCGCTACCTTGTTATGGGCATAATCACCGTCATTACCGGGGAACGTGGTCGCTCCGTCCGGATAGGCTCCGCCGGGGATGCCGGCAATGTTTTCGAAGAAAGAACCGGGGAACTGTGGAACACTGTTGTCACAGAAGCACCCGGTAAACCCCTGATTTACTCCCTGCAGGTCATCCTGGCTGCTCTCCTCGTGATGGTAGGAGAGTAGCGCTTCCAAACTATCGTTAGGTTGCCAGAGAACAGATACCCGTGCGTACCAGTTATCGTAGTCATTGGTGTCTTTCCTTGGATCGATCACAAAGCCACTGGCCAGATCATCCGCCACCCTCGGTGTCGGCCTGCCCGGGAATTCGCCGGGACTACCGCCACCGCCCTCGGTGGCAACAAGGCCGTTGCCGTCGATAAAACCGCCCAGCTCCTCATAGCCGGCGGCTATGCGCAACGCCATGCGGTCCGTAACCAATGGCACATTGACAACGGCGTCGAAACCATAGCTTACCTCATCGGACGCATCGGTAATGGAAATATCAGACGACGCGTCCACGGTAAAAGCGCCGGCATCAGGCCGGTTCGGGATAAACCGAATGGTCCCCCCTGCAGAACTGGCTCCATACAGGGTTCCCTGCGGCCCGCGCAACACTTCCACACGCTCTATATCCTTGATGGACATAGGAAAAAAGACCGGGGTTTCCCCAAGATACGTAGATACCGTGGGATCCGAAAGGTGTGGAAAATCCTGCTGGTTCGTGCCCGACTGGGCATTGAGGCCCCTCAGCACGAAGTTATTGTTCGCGCCGCGAACCCCGGGGCCCTGGTCGATGGTAAACAGCCCGGATACCAGGCGGGTCAGGTCGCTCAGCGTCGCTGTTCTCGCCCTCTTGAGATCCTCTTCGCTGAAGGCGGAGATGTTGTAGGGGATATCCAGTACCGTCTGCGCCCGGCGTGTCGCGGTGACCATAATCTCCTCCAACTCCTGGGCAGGGGCCTGGGTTGCCGTCAGGATCCCGGCGGCCAGAGGTGTGAGGATAAACCGAGCAGATTCAGAGACGCGGGAACCCTTTCGGGAAGCGCGAGATTTCGATGATTTTTTCATCAATTCCCCCTCAGATGGCGATTTCTTCAACGTTCCTTACAGGATAGCCGCCATGTGTACGCGATAAATGGAATCCAGAACACACGCGTCTACTACTTCCGTACAAATACTAACACCGAAAAACGAATTTCGCAAATTATCCGGGCAATTCGACTAGAATGATAGCCAAACTACCTCAAGGGCAAGGTTCACGCATGGAATATTCTCACTCACGACCGACTGCCGGCGTAGCCGCGGGCTACGTCGCGGGCTACGCAGGACTATACAGTTTTGTTGTCCTCGTCGGCCCGCTCATGGAGCGGTTTAACCTGACGGAGGCCGGAATTGGCGCGTTGTTCGGCCTGGAAATGCTGGCTCTTGCCATTGCTTCTGTCTGGTTTGCCGGAAAGGGTACCGTACTGAATATTCGACGTTTCTCACTTTTCGGTCTTTTGGCTATTACCGCAGGATATCTGGTTGCCTTGGCTTCCATGCAGCTCTGGCAGTTTGCCCTTGCGCGCTTCGTCATCGGGCTCGGCGAGGGACTGGTGCTGGGCGCTGCGAACTCAGCGGGCGCAACGGCTTCCAATTCAGAACGCGTCTTTGGTGTAGCGCAACTGGCCATCAGTTTGGCCACGATGCTTCTGGTGAGTACGATACCCCAATTGACGGTACATTGGGATTACCGCGCCGGCATGTGCCTGGTCCTTGCCGTGGTACTGCTCGCGGGCTATTTTCTGAGTTTTCTACCGGAACACGCGGTTGCAGAAAAGCCTGATAAACGGATATCTTCGCCCACCAGGTTTCCACATCTGCCGCTGGGAATCCTGATCCTGCTGGCATTCCTGTTATTTTCCCTGGCAGACCTAAGTGTCTGGTTATTCAGCGAACGTATGGGTGACCGGATAGGTCTCTCACCAACAACGATCGGGTTGTTGCTAGGCGTCGGGACAGGTCTCGGGCTCGCAGGGCCGGTCCTTGCCATTCTGGTGCATGTCCGCTATGGCCGTATTCTGCCCTTCAGTGCAGGACTTTTACTTCTCGCAGGTTCTATTATCGGGCTCACCCACGCATCCAGTATGCAGACTTATGTTATTTGTCTGTTACCTCTGAACTTTACCATCCTGTTTCTCTATCCCTATTTCCTTGGCGCCCTGGCCGAAATAGACACATCCGGCGCATGGACCACCCTGTCCGCACCCGTCGTATCGTTCGGCCTGGTACTCGGTCCAATCATAGCCGGGGTATTGGCCGCGCAATCAGGATATGAGGCGGTCGGGTGGTTTGCGGGTACGCTGACCCTGGGGGCGTTGGGCTTAATGCTGGTGGTGTTGAACCGGCCGGTTTTCAGGTATGTGCAACGATGAGTACCTATAAGGCTTTCAACTGCGGCATCACCTGCCGGGCGAATATTCGCAGTCCTTCCATGGTCCGCTCGTAGGAATTTTCCCCGACTGTATCGGGACAGATCACGAGTTCAGTTATCCCGATATCGACTGTCTGTTTGCGCAATGCCGCAGCACAGGTACTGACCGGACCGACATAGGAAAGCACAAACCCCTTGTGTTCCCGTTTGAGTTCGTCGGGGTCATAGTTGATCCGGGCGGCACGTTCCTCGAGGACGTGATCCAGTTCATCGGGTCCGACTTCACTCTCCGTAAACAAAATGGCGGAGAGCCGGCCTTTTTTTATCTCGTCATAATTCCGGCCTAAATCTTCGCAATGGGTTTTCAGTGTATTCAATGCCTCCACTACCTTTTCATCATCCGTGCCAAGGAGATTCACCCGGTCGGCAAACTCTGCGGCGAGCCGGGTCAGGAATTTCCTGCTCTTGAATGCGATCTGGAGTTCCGGACCGGACCGGCGGGCCGGTTTGGGGAAATTGACCAGGTTTTTCACGGTGTAGTACTTGCCTTCAAAAGTAGTGCGTTCCTCGGTCCACAGGGAATTCAGTATCCGGACTTCCTCCTCCAGCTTTGCGGCGCGCTCAGTTGCACCAAGATAGGGGTCACCCACCGCCCGGGTCTGGTCCGGGGAGTTACCGGCGCCCATGCCGACCGTCAACCGGCCTTCACTGATAATGTCCACCAGCGTTGTGATCTTGGCAAACAGCGCCGGATGGCGCCGGCCGCAAGGTGAAACCAGTGGCCCGATGCGCATGCGCTGTGTGGTCTCCGCCATGGCCGGCAGGACCGTCCAAGGATCGTAAACTTCTACCCGGGCCTGGGCATTGGCAGGGTCATCGTCAAAATAATGGGGAAACAAATCGTCTCCCATATAACAGGCATCGTAACCCAGTTCCTCGATTTCCTGCCACCCGGCCCGGAGCTGTTCGTAGTTCCAGCCCCAGCCTACCATCAGCGTTGATATTTCCATCAGGCGTTCGATATTAAGTTATATAATATTCCGTTCGGCTTTACGATAATAGTAGTTTATTCTGCATTTTACTACGGATTCAGTCGACCTGCTAAGCTATAATATCAGTATCTTATAGTGAACGGTGGAGAACTGAATGCCCAAAAATATAAAACGCGGTAGGAAGTCAGCTGAAAACTTTCATGGTTTGCTCGATGAACATGACATAGGCATTATCACGGAACTACGCAATGACGGGCGCATGCCGTATCGGGCCATTGCCGAGATAGTAGGATTATCGGAAGCCGCGGTCAGGCAGCGGGTGAACCGGCTGGTTAAAGACAAGGTTTGCCAGATAACTGCGGTAATGGACCCGAAGGCGCTGGGTTTGAACGCGGTGGCTTCGGTGGGCATGAAAGTCGATGGCGATTTTGTTGAAGTCGCCGACCGGCTTGCAGCCATAAAACAGGTTGAATATGTCATCCTGACGGCCGGGTTGTTTGACCTGATGGCCGAACTGGTCTGCAGGGATTACGATGAACTGCTATCCGTATTACGCCTCATCAGGGGTATCCCGGAAATAAAGTCTACGGAACTTAATCTTATCCTGGAAACCCGTAAACTGGTTTATAACAGACCATCATTACAATAGCCGGCAGAGTTTCTGTGGCATATATAAAAAACTCCTGGTACATGGCGGCCTGGTCTTCAGAGATTGAGGACAAACCATTCGGTCGCAATCTGCTGGGCGAGCGTGTAGTGATGTTCCGCGACGGCAGTGGTGAAATTCATGCCCTGAATGCCATGTGCCGTCACCGTAATGCGGACCTGTCGGCTGGTAAACTGGTTGGCGATCACATTCAATGTCCTTTCCATGGCTGGCAGTATGACACCAAGGGTATCTGCCGGTATATTCCGTCACAACCACCCCCGCACCCCGTGTACGAGACTGCGCGTGTCCCATGTTATACAGTGAAAGAACAACACGGTATTGTCTGGCTCTGGATGGGGGATGAAGGCGCTATGGATGAAAGATTACCGGGCGCCGATATATTTCGTGACGAAACGGTTGTCAACCGTATTGCCGATACGCGTCTGCAGGCGGCTACCCCATTAACAATCCTGGAAAACGGCCTGGATGACGCACACCCGCCGTTTGTACATACCCTGGATGAGGTGGTGCCGACACAGTTACCCCGGCGCGATGTCAGGATTTCGGAAAACAGACGCCGCATGCAGTATCACATCGATGAAACGGCGGTTAATGCAGAGTACACCCACCAGACGGCCGATAAACCGGACTGGAGAGCAAGGGTAATCTATGGAACGACGCCGTTAAAATCCGTGACAGTCGGTTTTGATGTGGCCGGCCTGGTCTATTTTCTGTATGAACATGTTAACGGTGAGATACTCATTTTTTCCGGGATGGCGACGCCCAGCGATGATGAATATACCTGGTTCTTCACGGCGTTTGAGTCCGATCGTTCAAACTGGTTCCGTAATCGGGTGGTAAGGTGGTACCTGCGGGTACAGAACGATGAAGATGAAACACTGATCGGCTGTATGCAAAGACAGGTACAAAGTGATGATAACCTTAACCTGCAGTTAAGCGTCCCTGCAGACCATCCCGGGCTGTCCCTGAGACGGTTATACGGTGACTGGTTAAAAGTTGAGATTAGAACATGAAAATTAATACCGATAATGCGCTGGCGATTATAAATCAAATGCACACTGCGAAGACTCTTGAAGATGGGTTTAAAGACGTTGCAGAAGACGTTGTCTGCTATGACTGGACAAAAGCCGGGGTGGTCAATGGAAAGGAAGCGGTGCTGGAGCAGATCATACGCCCATCAGACAGGGCATTCCGCAATGAAAACTTTGATATCAACTATATTGTTGTGGGTGAAGAAACAGGCATGGTAACGGTGGATGCTGTTTACAGTGCGGATTTTTTAGAAGAGTACAAAGGCATACCTGCACATGGCAAACGGGTATCATGGAGAATTAGAGATATGTTTCTCATTGAAAATAACATGATTACTTGCATGTGGTACGCCAGCGATACACTTGAAATGTTGCAGTCACTGGAAGCTGTGGATTTCACATTACCTTAAAGGACATAAAGCCTATCCAACCGGTCCATGATGGTGCACTGCTAGTACTCTTTAGTCCTGCCCAGGGATTGCAGGACCGCCAGTAATATGGATAACGCTGCACAGCAAAATCCAACCGTAAACCAGCCCACAGTGGTATAACCTGCGTGAGCCGCGATAAACCCGGAAAAAACCGGCCCGATGGCCATGGCGAATGACACGATGGTACCGGACAGGGTTGTCCACGCTCCGTGCTTGTCAAGCCTTGCCAGGACGCCCAGAAAATAGGGAATGAGAAAACCTATACTGATCAGGAGCAGGACCAATCCCGCGCTATAACTGATCGGACCGGTTGCGTAAACCACCAGGAGCGCGCTGCATCCTTCCAAAACCAATCCTGCAGTCAAGGGTATCACTAGGCCAAATCGGTCCCCCAGCAGGGCAGCGAGCAAGGGTCCGCTCATGCCGAGAATCGTCACCGCGCCAAGGCTCCATGAGATGGCATCCGGTGTCATGCCTATGTCTGCCGCAATACGTTCACTGAACACCCATATGCCTATATCGCTCAGGTTTACCAGCGTGAAGGCGATCAATATGCTGATGCCCAGTACCGGGAGTGGATAGTGGTTGAATTTACCGCTGATTTTGATGTCGACCCCGATGCCGGCAACCGGGAACCGGGTCATGAGAGGGGCTGATACGACGAGTGCCAGGATCATTGCGCCTAAACTCATACGAAACCCGTACTGGGCCGTGATATCCGGGACAGCAAACAGTAAAACGACAACAACAGACATGCTGGCCAGTTGTGCCTGGGCGAATACGCGATCCGGGTTTTTAACGGCTGCTCCTGCAGTATTCGCTGCTGCGAACGCCATGCCCTCACCTGTGCCCGCCAAGATACGGCACAGCGTAAACACCTGGAATGTGTCCGCCATGAGAGATAAGCCGTGTGCCGTCAAGGCAAGTACGGCGCCCGCACAGGCAAGTTTCCTTAACCGCAGGACGCTGACCCTGTATGAACAGTAGAGTGAAACAAGGGCGATAGCCCCAGCCTGCAACCCGAATATCAGACCAATTTCCTGCTCGGAAATGTCGTAGGCATGCATGAATTCGCCGACAAAGACGGGCGCCAGCCAGAGACTGAGCATGCCGAATATATAACCGCCAAGGATGCCGGTTATGTGGACGGGGGTTTCCGGCTTTGTATTTGTCCCAGTCAAACCCAGGGATCAGGTGCTGCCGTCACGCCAGGACTCCAGGTACTTTCTTGCAATTTCCAGCAGCCGTGGTTGATCAAAACTTCTCTCATGGCCCCCATGCACGGTACGCACCGGCAGTCTTATCAGGCGCTCCATCGTGTCGATATAGTCATCGATGTTTGCTTCCGGCAGGTTGGCCAGCAACGGCCCGTCATAGATAGCATCCCCGGAAAACAGGATGCCTGTATCAGCTTCCCACAGGCCGATACTGCCCGGCGTATGGCCGGGTAGATGCAATACCTCGAAGGCACGATTCCCCAGGTCTATAACATCTCCTTCCTGGAGGATCCAGGTTGCCGGCGCCGCCTGTATATGATGATTATGCGGTTCAAAGCCGGTATAAGGTAAGGCTTTAATCAGATCTTCATCCGGTGTATATCCTGCTTCGATAATATAACTTGCCTGATCACCGAACTCGGACAGAAATAAAGGCGCCGGCTCAGGCATGCTCATCAGTTCGACCTCCGCTTCATGCACTGCGCGCACATCAAACTCATGGTGGTTGCCGATATGGTCATAATGGGTATGCGTGGCTACTGCAATAATCCGCGACTCCAACAGGTCCCGGGCCGCTTCTTTCAGGCTGCACACCCCCAGGCCGGTATCGATCAAAAGGTCATGATCTCTTCCCTTTATGTGCCAGATGTTACAACGGATAAGCCGGTCCACATATGGCTCCGTAAGCAGGGTTATGCCACCATCCAGTGTCGTGCTGCTGTACCACTGCTCTGCAATGGGTAACTCCTGCAGCCTCATCTCCGGTCTTTCAATCGTATCAATGTTATTCACGATTCAAGTCGTTTATGTGATATACAGTCACGCATACAGTATAATGTAAACATAATACTACTAAATCAGTATTTAATTATGAAACCGGATTTCCTTTCTCCTGAGTTCCATAATGATCCCTTTCCGGTCCTCGAGTGGTTTCGCTCCAATAAACCCGTCTACCGGCACGAAGAAACTGCCGTCCCGTGTGTTTCCGTATTCAAATACGCCGATGTGCGTTACGTTTGCCGGAATGACAATGATTTCTCTTTTCAGGGGATCGCCAACCATGACAAACCGCTTGTCGGAGGGGAAACCCTGTTCCGGAATCCATCGGTACATACCCGGATGCGAGAGTTATTTGATCCGTTATTCAACCGCAAGAGAATTCACTGGCTGGATAAGGTAGTACGAGAAAAGAGTATCGAACTGCTGAACAATATGGAGCATGGCAGATCCGTCAATATAGTCAGTGATATTGCTGACCCGCTGGCATCTTTTGCCATGTGCAAATTCCTCGGCCTCGATCACAATGACTCGAAAAAGGCGCTGCACTGGGCCCGTGAGGTGGTCCAAAATGAGGGTTATCTTTATTTCAGAAATTCCGGTTACAGTGACAGGGAGGAACGTCTCGACAGGGTATTTAAGGAGGTCCGGGAATATATAATCGATATGATCGATTCAGCCAGTCATACGGGTGAAAATTCCGCCTTGCAATATATCAATAATCTGCATGAGAGTAACCCCAGGGTCGTAACCAGGGAGATTTTCATTGATATCGTGGCAATACTGAGTTTTGCCGGTGTTGATACAATTTCTACAGTAATAGGTAATTTATTGCGCGCATTGCTTGAAAATCCCGGACAGTTTCAACGATTGGCAGTGGATAAAAATTTGCTGGGTCCCGCTATCGAAGAAACCTTGCGCTATTATGGTTGTGTCAAGTGCATGGTAAGGGTGGCAACCCGAAATACCGCGCTAGGGCATGAAGAAATCAACGCAGGAGACACGGTACTTGTATGGATGTTATCTGCAAATCGCGATGGCGACATTTTTGAAAACCCGGACAGGTTCGATATTTCCCGTGGCGCTACACAACACTTCGGGTTTGGCACAGGCATCCACCAGTGTATCGGCGCCATGCTGGCGCGCTTGGTAATCAAGTCCTTTATGACGGGATTGCTGGAAAATGGATATACCATGCAACCGGCTGGTGATGACTGGCTCACGCCGGCACAAACTCCCCTGGCATATGGTTCCAGCGAAATTCACGTTACACTTGCCCACCGGTAAAGAATACGGAAACCACCGGTACGTTTCAGGCCGAAAATAACAAACAGCCGGCATGCCCGCGGAAACAATCAATAACGAATTGGGAAACATGGTTCAGAGGGCTGAAGCCCTGCTGGCAAATGGAAAACTGCAGGAAGCCGTCAATATTGCAAACCAGTTGTTCAAGACTTATCGGCACAAACCGCAGGTCTGGTCGTTATTCTGTAGCATAAACCTGGCACAGCGCAATTACGATAATGCGATAGAAAATGCAAGGAAAGTAGTTGAGCTTGCCCCGGAAAATATCCGGTCCTATTTACTGCTGGCAAGGGTATATATCAGCGCCGGTAAAAATTCACAATCCCTGCCGGAACTGGAAAAGGCGGTTTCATTCAACCCGGGCGAAGCGTCACTGAATGACATGATTGGAACCATGTATTCCCTGTGTGATGAAACGGAAAAAGCGCTGGTTTACAGCCGGCGCGCAGTGGATAAGGAACCGGGCAGTTCGTTCTACCGGTCAAACCTGGCCCTGATACAACGCATGATTGGAGATATGGATGGCGCCGAAGCAAACTTTGACCAGGTCATCAAATCGGAACCCCACAACTACCAGGCCTATTACGCCCGCGCCGACCTGAAAACCTGGACGGAGAAAAACAATCATATTGAGCAAATGAAGGACTTACTGCTTTCCGGCGTAACAAACTGGCGCGGTGAGATTTCATTGCGATTTGCCATCGCCAAGGAATGTGAGGATATCGGGCGTTATGCCGAGCAATTCAGGTTTATCAAATCCGCCTGTGACCTGCAGCGGCGCCATACCCGCTATGACGTATCCGACGATATCGAGGCGATCGGCCGCATAATCGACGTATACACAAAAGACACTATGGCAAAAATCGGTCCTGGCAACGCATCCACTGAGCCGATTTTTGTCCTGGGACTGCCCAGAACCGGCACCTCGCTGGTAGACAGGATCATCGGGAATCACAGCAAGGTATATTCAGCAGGCGAACTGAACAACTTCAGCTCGGTCCTGGTCAAGGCCATACAGGAAAAATCAGGAGCAGCAAAAATGAAAATGACGGAAATGATTGACCGATCGGTTGCAACAGACGTCACTCTGCTGGGTGATAACTATATTGAAAGCACGAGGCCGAAGACAGGCCATACGCCACATTTCATCGATAAATTACCTCTGAACTATCTGTATTGCGGGATTATTCACTCTGCATTGCCGAACGCAAAAATCGTAGTCCTGGAGCGGGATCCTCTGGATGCATGCCTTGCAATTTACAAAACAATGTTCATCGGCATCTATCCGTTTTCATATGACCTGAAGGAACTTGCCAGGTACTACCTTGCCTATCGACGCCTGGTGGACCACTGGCGGGACGTGCTGGGAGATGCGCTGTATTGTGTGGCCTATGAGGATATTGTTGAGAATACGGAAGCGGAAGTGAGGAAATTACTGGAATACTGTAACCTGGGTTGGGAACCGCAGTGCATTGAATTCCATAATAACCCGGCTCCGGCCACCACAGCCAGTGCAGTACAGGTGAGGCAGCCGATATACCAGTCATCCGTGGGAAAATGGCAACACTACAGGGATGAACTGGGACCATTAATCAACATCTTTAAACAAAACGGCATAGTGAATGGCGACCGGTAGCTCTGACCTGCGCTATTCGCTGGAAGCCCTGGCCGGCTTTCTCATCGGCAACCTGACTATTTTCAGTTTACCGCTCTATATCGGGGCACTGATGGACGGGCTGGGCGCGGATGAGCGCCAGGCCGGCCTGGTCTGCAGTCTGGAAATCGGCGCCGTAGCCGTGAGTTGCGTGCTGTTTTCAGGCTGGCTTGACAAACTGCCGCTGCGAAGGCTCGGTATCGCGGGCGTGTGCCTGGCTGCAACAGGCAACCTGCTCAGCCTTTCACAGGATGCCCTGGTCTATCTATCAGTGCTTCGTATTTTTTGTGGTATTGGCTCGGGTATGTGCCTGGCGGCCTGCAGCGCGATAATCAGCCGGGCATCAGACCCTGACCGTGTTGCCGGTGCCGTAGTAGGATTAAATACCGTGCTCATGGTAATGGTGATAGCGGCTATCAGCTTCATGAAGCAACGGTTCATGTTTGACGGCGTGACGGGCATTTACCTGATTGTGCTGGTGTTGGCTTTTTTCCCGTTACTGATGCTGCCGGGAACGGCGACTGGCACAGAGGTTCACGCGCCATCAAAGGAACAATTTGATAGCCGCAGCGTTTTCCGGTTCGGAGTATTCGGCGTTGGTCTCCTGTTTATCTATTGCGTCGTAGAGGGTTCAATCTGGTCCTTCAGCGAGCGAAGTGGAGTCAACCTGGGGTTAACCGATACCCGCATCGGTTTGCTTCTTGCGGCGGCCCAGGTCGCCGGTTTGTGTGGCGCTGCAGTGTCTGCCGCAGCTGGGAAGCGAATCAGGCGGGATATACCGCTTGTGACGAGCAGCATCGTCATGGGCATAGCGGGTTACCTGGTGTATAACACCGGCCAGACCTGGATATACGAGCTAAGTATTCTGGGCTTCTCCTTCGCTTTCTTCCTGGGTTTTCCCTATCTCATCGGTGGCTGTGCAATGCTTGACAGCGAAGGGCGCTGGGCGGCCAGGGCAACAGGCATCAACCTGATGGGTGCGGCAACGGCCCCGTTTCTGGCCGGCAATATCATTACTGCCTCCGGTTATGGTGAACTGGGCCTGTTCATAATCATCCTGGCGCTCATCTGCGCTGCCGGCGGCCTGGTGTTTAGCGCCGGATTACGGCGCCATTCGTACCCTGAGCCTCAGGCTTCGGCCTGATGATCATGGCAATTCTTCATATCTTACCTGCCGGGATAAGTCATCCCGGCGCTTCACTCAGAGGGAGGAAATTCGTCGTACTGTGGCAGGTCGTCGGTAATTTCATGCCAGGGCGCTTTTGAAGCCACAAATATATGTTCTGCCGGGCGAACGCCCGGATCGCCCGACACGGTCCCCAGAAAGATCAGTGTGACCCGCCCTTCTTCTGTCGCGCCGAGGTTCGACCCGCACACCTTGCAGAAGATTCGAAATGCCCCGGGCGAGGACTCATAGCGCGCTATCAGGTTTTCCCCTTCGGTCCAGTGAAACTCACCGGGTGTTACGAACCCGGCAGTCATAAACGCAGCACCGGATTGTTGCCGGCACATGGCGCAATGGCAGTGACCGGCGCCGGTGATTGCACCGGCAATTTCATAGCGAATACCGCCACAGAGACAACGGCCGGAAATACTCTTCGATTTAGTCACGCTCAACCTCCTTTAGTTTACGTGTGGCAACAGCGTCAAACTAAATACTAATTTAGTAGTATTTTCTACTATTCATTCCTAGTATGGCAATGTTTGATTATTTTTCAACTGATACGGTTGCATTTGATATTATTGCTTGTAGTGGCCCGGTTTTTATACACAAAGGGGAACGACAGATGGCTGATTTCGGGGTATATTTAAACGGCCTCGGTGGTAACTACCGAGAATCAAAAGAATTATGGATTGCCGGCGAAGAACTTGGTTACGACTACCTGTGGATGATGGATAATATTGTGGGGCCGGAACCTTATACCCAGGAAGCGCCGGTCCTGGACACATGGTCGGTCCTGCCGGTGATTGCAGAGCTGACGAAAAAGGTAAAATTCGGCCCCCTGGTATCACCCTTCTCCAGACGTCATCCATCGGTACTGGCCAAATCAAGCAGTATCGTCGACCAGATAAGTAATGGCCGGTTGCAACTGGCCATGGGCCCCGGTGATGAACCCCAGCAGCATCTGCCCTGGGGTCAACCTTATCCTGAGAAACCGTCAGAGCGTATTGCCATACTCCGGGAGGAACTGGATATTATTCGGCGGATGTGGACCGAGAAACATGTCACGTTCGATGGACAATACTATCAATTGAAGAATGCGGTTAATGAACCAAAACCGGTCCAGCAGCCTCATCCACCCATCTGGGTAGGGTTGATATTCGGCAAGAAACTGATGCCCAGGATCGCCGCGGAATTTGCGGATCACATCAACGTATATCATGCAGACGATGACCATGTGCGCGAATTGCTGGCCATTGCAAAAATGCGTTTCGAAGAAGCCGGCCGTGATTTTTCCACGGTAAAACTGGCGCGTAACGTGGGCGTAAAATTGGTTGACGGCGAATTCGATTTTGACGCGTTTATTGAAACTTGCGCAAGGCAGGGCAACCGGACAACCGAATACACCCGTAATAATTTCGATGTTTATGAATGTTTTATTGCCGGCAATGACGAGGAAGTTGCAAGAACCTTGAAAAGGCGGGTGTTTGACCTCGGGTTTGACCAGGCGATCGTGGAGCTTTCAGGCGGCTCGGGCGGCTATAAACCCGGAGGTTTTACGGGCGCGGAATTTGTTGACTACATGTTAAACAACATGCGGCGATTTCAGGAACGCGTCGTTCCACTGGTAAGGGAAATGCTGGATAATGGTTGATGCCGGAGCCAGGTATTAATATGTCAGGCAATATTGATCATTTAATTTCCCCGGATGAACAGGCTGCGATGCGCCGGCCGATAGGGCAGGCAAGGACATTACCCAGGCAGGCATTCATCTCCCGGGATGTTTATAACCTGGAAACAGAGCGAATCTATTCGAGACACTGGGTAGCGGCTGTTTTCACGTACGATGCAGAGAACCCCGGTGATGTGAAGAAATTTGATGTCTGCGGCATGCCGTTTATTGCCGTACGCGGTACGGACAAGACACTCCGGACGTTCCATAACATCTGTCCTTATGATGGTTGCCCGGTTGTTCTGGAATCAAATAAAGCGATGGAAAAGCTGGTTGTCCCCTACCACGGCTGGGAATACAGCCTGGATGGCAAGCTGGTAGCCATGCCTTACTGGAATGGCCACGAAGATTGTACCGCAGACGCACTGGCGCCGGGCGAAGGTGATCTCAAACAGGTCAAATCAGTAGTCTGGCAAGGCCTGTTATTCATTAACCTGTCAGATAATGCTGAGCCGTTCAACGACTACATCCAACCTGTAATCAACCTGCTTGAGGAATATGACCTGGAAAAGCTGGAGATAGCGCGGGACCAGGAGGGGATGCCGTTTCTCACCGAAGACACCATTGATACCAACTGGAAAACCTACTGCGAAAATGCCTGTTTGAATGTGTTACACGAGTCGTTCACCCACAGGATGTACAATGAATCCCCGGATGTGCCGCGCGTGGTCGGGGACGGAAACAGAACATTCCAGCCGGTCCATGATGGCGCCCTGGTAGGGTTTTCCTATAATCATGCTGAATTGACGGATACCTATCCGGAGTTGCCCTGCCCGCCGCTAAGCCGGACAGACAAACCGTCACCAAAGTCCGGCTATTTTCTGACGCTGTACCCCAACCTGTATCTTGTCGTTATGCCGAACATTATTGAAATCGGTATTGCCCTGCCGGACGGGCCGGGCAAAACAATAGAAATGCGGGGTTATTATTGTCATAAATCTGCCGCCAACGATCCGGCACTGGTAGAAGCTTTCGACGAGTTTGCAGAGATGTTCGAGGAAGCTGCCCGGGAAGATAACGCAATCACTGAAGCAATTCAGAAAGCGCGGCGTTCGCCCGTGTGCGCACAGCAGTACTTCTCACCCTTCTGGGATCAGCCGCATTATAACTTCACCCGTCTTGTCCTGGATGATCTTACCCCGTGTGATTAACTTTTTGCTTCAATCCAGTCTTCAGCCATCCTGGAGAACAGGTCGGGATTAAAATAATCCTCCTGCAGTTTCCACTTACCTTTGCCGGCAAAATTGATATGTATCAGGACGTCTTCGCTGAAGTCGGAACCGTCACCGGGGTCATCCATGATCACTTTCATAGTGAACACCACCCGGCCGCTTATTTCATCCATAACGTGCCAGTTCAAGGCAAAATCAACTACGTGATTGAACGGGTATTCAGAATAATATTCGACGACACCTGTCCGCACTTCTTCCCGGTTAGTCCAGATCAGGACTCCGTTACTGTAGTACCTGACATCTTCTGTGAACAGTTCCGCCCAGCGTGACCAGTTCCCGGAACCGGCGCAGTACCTAGTGTGCTCGATATAGTGCTTAAAAGCACGTTCAATTTCATCTCGAGGCCACTGGCTCATCAGGTTTGACCTTGCTTGCTCAGGTAATCGGCTATCAGACTTATCTGTTCGAACATCAGGGCACTGGCATTGATACTTGTAATCATGTTGGGATTATCCTTGGTCGGCACCAGTTCAACAACATCGCCCCCAATTACGTTCATGCCGCGCAAACCCTGCAACAGTTCCAGCGCTTCTCCCATTTTCATGCCCTCACCGGCTTCCACGTTTGCCACACCCGGCGCTACGGTCGGGTCCAGCGCATCCAGGTCGAAGGTAATGTAAACAGGCTTGTCATCTGTTATACGGGCTCTTATCTCCCTGACTACACCTGCTGCCCCCAGTTTTTGAAATTCCTTATATTCTATGACGTTATAGCCCAGTTCCGTATCCGTCTGGGTATAGCCGTGGCCCCTGATGCCTATCTGGAATACGCAGTCCGGATCAACCAGGCCTTCCTGTTGCATGAGCACCCCCCAGCCACCGGCCCACTCCTTGTTTCCCATATAATGGGCTTCATCGTAATAAGTGTCAGTATGTGCGTCCACATGGACCACGGCAATCGGCTCACCCGCCAGGTTTGATTGGGGACCGGCGATAGCGCGCAGGATAGGCAAAACAATGGAATGATCCCCGCCAATCGAAACGGGCCGCACATTTGCCGCATCCAGTTTCCTGTAAAATGCCTCTATATCCTTCATTGCCAGGTCATTCACCATGGCATGGGGCAACCGAGGGTCCCCCATATCCCGAATTCGGCACAATTCCCAGGGATCTAATCCAAACTCGCGGTGGAACCGGCGATACTCCGCCGAGACATGGCGCACTGCGCGCGGACCATAATGCTGGTCACGCTGGCTGGTGCCGTTCCCCGCACTGTGGGGGACGCCTGCCAGGCCGATATCGACATTTAGGGGGTCGTTTTCCAGTTCACAACGGAATAACGTGGCTATCCCCCACCAGTTGGTGCCCTCTACCACGGCGTGCAGGGAACTATCGTCATCTATCATGGTATCTGTATTCCTGTCAGTGTTGAACGGAGCGTCATTGATGCCATGTTTACCGAAACCTGCCGGCATTATCGCGTATCCATTTTCGCATGGGATACGGTTGCCGCCCTGAAAATTGTTCTACTACATTCGTTGCCTGGACGTTGGCGTAATAGTCTCGTTCACACTCAAAATATTTCATGGAGAGATCGTAATCCTCACCGAACATTTCCTGTAATAATGCTTCATCATCAGAATATTCGATGGAAATACCCAGTTCAGATGTCAGCATAGCAGCAATATCATCGTAAGAGATCAATTCGACACCGGACAGTTCATAGGTCTTACCGATATGAGAAGCAGGATTATCCACCAGTATCCCGGCGCACACATGCGCAATATCAGCGGGGTGTAACCAGGTCTGCACTTGCGGACACGGCATGACAAATTTTTGTCTGGTACGTACCAACTCGGCCGACCACAGTAAATTGGTCATGAAGCTGGAAATGACATTAACGTAAGTCAGCGGCATGTCACTGGCATCCAGTACCTGTCTGGCGTTGATACCCTGGTTAAAACCTATGGGAATATCACGCGCATCAGCTTTGATATCTGCCGGCGTCAGGCCCGGTGGATACGTCAACAGGCGCAGGACATGTGTTACGCCGCCGGCCTGACCCACGGCCCCGGCCAGGTTTGAACAGGCCCGGGTTTCATCAATCAAATCCGGATTGACGACCATAATCTTGTCCGTTCCCGTAACGGCGGATTTCAGACTTGCCAGGTCCAGGAGATCCGTCTTGCAGATTTCCGCATCAGAGAAATCTCGCTTCAGTCGTACAACACCCTCAGTGCGTCTGCTCGTCAGGCGTAATTGAACATGCGCAGCGCCCTGCACTATTTCTTCAGCAAGTTGGTGCCCTATGGTACCGGTAGCGCCGAGAATCAGTATTTTCATCGTCAGTCGTGGCCATTCCTGATTTGTGCCGTTACAGCTAATCTTACTGTATCGTATACTGAAACCATAACCCTCACTCTGTTAACGAAAGGTACATGGGCTATTTTCATTTCGATGTCGCGGACTTGGCTGACAATATTTCCGCGCTGAGACGCGAAGTCAGGGAGTTTATCAGCAGGGAACTTCCTGCAACCGAAGACTCAGGCGACGGATTTTGTCCCGGGTTCAGCCGTAAATGCGGACAAGCTGGATACATCGGCATGACCTGGCCGCGGGATTACGGAGGCCGGGAACGATCTTATCTTGAACGCCATATTGTCGCGGAAGAACTGCTGGCGGCCGGCGCGCCCATTAGAGCTCATTGGGTGGCCGACCGGCAAAGCGGGTCCATGCTTCTCAAATACGGCAGTGACGAACTATGTAACAAGCTGCTGCCTGAAATCGTCAGGGGTGAGTGTTATTTCTGTATCGGCATGAGCGAAGCGAATTCAGGGTCTGACCTGTTTTCGATACGTTCCAGGGCAGAAAAAACAGGTGCCGGGTGGCGTATCAATGGCAGCAAGTTATGGACCAGCCATGCGCACCGCACACATTACATGATTGCGCTGTTACGGACCTCAACACCTGCAGAGGATGACCGCCGGTTCGGTCTAACCCAGTTTCTTATCCCCATGAGCGCCGCGGGGGTGACGGTAAGACCCATCACCAACCTTGCCGGCGAACATGATTTTAACGAGGTGCTGTTTGAAGATGTACTGCTGCCCGATTCCCATATGCTGGGTAAAACCGATGCAGGCTGGAAACAGGTGTCTGACGAATTGATATACGAACGCAGTAGTCCTGACCGCTTCCTGGAAACCATCTCCGCATTGTACGAGTTGATTTCGTTGGTCGAACCACACCCGGAGGCGCGCGCCGCGGAAGGAATAGGCCGCCTGGCTGCCCAGTTGTCTACCCTGCGGCATATGTCCATAGCTACGGCAGCGAAGCTTGACCGGGGCGGGATGCCCGGTATGGAAGCGGCTATAGTGAAAGACCTGGGCACCTGTTGGGAACAGGAACTGCCTTCAGTAGCCAGGGACCTGGTTACATTCAGACCGGGAGAGCAACATCGCGCGTTTGATGAAACCTGCAGGCGCGCCATGCTGCTCGCGCCAAAACTCACCATCCAGGGGGGCACCACGGAAGTGCTGAGAGGCATCATTGCGCGCGGTCTGGGCCTGAGATAACCATCAACAATGCACGCTCTGGCTCCATTGTTTTTGCCCAAATCGGTTGCCCTGGTCGGCGCCTCCCCTGACAAGCGCAATTTTCGCGGCCGTCTTGTCTCGGCACTGTTACGCCACAGGACGGATGCCCCCATATATTTCGTTTCACCTTCCCATAAGGAAATTGAAGGCGTTGAGTGTCATGTCACGGTGAGGCAGATCCCGGAACAGGTTGATCTCGCGATCGTGGCAATACCTGCAGCGGCGGTCACGCAGGTGATGGAGGAATGCGGCCAGGCAGGCGTTAAAGCCGTAGTGATTGTAAGCTCAGGCTTCGCTGATGAAAACACGCAAGCAGGCAAGGCGCGACAGGAACAGATCAAATCGATTTGCCTGAAACACGGCATGCTCCTGCTGGGCCCGAATTCCGAAGGGATCCTGAACACTGGTCTCCCGCTGGCTGCCAGCTTCAGTGCAGCCGTTGCAAACGGGGAACATCACGGGGATAAATTTGAAGCGGGACAAAAGGGTATTGCCCTGGTATCACAGAGCGGTGGTCTGGGATTTGGCATATACAGCCGGGCGCGCCGGCAAGGGTTGAGATTCACCCATGTCGTTGCTTCGGGCAACCAGGCATTACTGGGGATACATGATTTCGTCGAATATGCGCTGCATGACGGTGATACCGGCGTTATCGTCGTTGTATTGGAAGGACTGATTGAACCATCCGGTTTCCGCTCGGTCCTGGAACAGACAGCAAAGCTTCGCAAACCGGTAATCGCCTGTAAAATCGGCCGCGCCGAAGTCGGTGCTAGGGCCGTTACCACCCATACCGGCGCCCTGGCGGGAAATTACCAGGCTTACCAGGCCGTGTTCCGGCGCTACGGCGTCCAGGAGGCGCATAATATCGCACAGTTGATCGATACCGCCTGCTGTTTCTGCCATCTTGCCGACCGTCTGCCGGCGGGACGCCGGATCGGCATCCTCACGCCGTCCGGGGGCGCCGGAATTTTGCTGGCGGACAAGTGTGAAGAGCAAGGGCTGGAAATTAACGAACTCGACACATTGACCCGCCGTCGATTGGCTGAAGTACTCCCTCCCTATGCATCGCTTGGGAATCCCGTGGATATTACCGCTCAAGGCGTCATCGAAGCCGGTTACGCGACCCCTTTGAAGATAATGCTGGCTTCCCGTGAACTTGACGCCGTGGTTGTTGTTTGCGCCACCTACAGTGCCGAATATATTGCAGCCGATATGGAAACCTTGCGCAGTATCAGGCAAGAAAGCGACAAACCCGTATTGTTCTGCACCTACACAGCTGCAAACCCGGATGCAATGAAATTACTGGTGGAAGCGGGGTTTCCTTTCATGACAGACATGCAGAATTGCGCATCTGCACTCTCTTCCATGGTGAATTATCATGGTTACCTGGATCATATGCAGCCGCGGGAGACGCAGGTCCCGGACACGCAACCGCCACCGGTTGATCTGCATCGATTCTGCGAGCGCAAGATTTTATGTGAATACGAGGTCAAGACCGTACTGGCTGATTTGGGGCTCTTGCAACCCGCAGGTTTCCTCGCGCGGACAGCAGGACAAGCCGTGGAATATTTTGAGAAATACGCATCCCCAATGGCGGTGGCAATGAAAATACAATCGCCGGATATTCCCCACAAGACTGACACGGGTGGCGTATTGTTGAACCTGGACACTGCTCAGGCAGTCAGGGACGGTTTTTCCCGGTTGCTGGAGAATGGGGCCAGGTATGAGACCGGCGCCGATATACATGGAGTATTGCTGGAACCGATGTCGGCACCCGGCATTGAAATGCTGATCGGTATCTCCCCGGACAAGGATTTCGGTTTGATGCTGTCAGCGGGAGCAGGCGGAGTATTGGTAGAGGTCATGGATGATGTTGCCGTGACGCCGGTTCCCGTCAGCGAATCCCAGGCGAGGTATCTGTTAGAGGAGTTAAAGATCTGGAAGCTCCTGGCAGGCTACCGCGGAAATGAGCCGGCTGATGTGACGGCATTGATTAATCTCATGGTCGGCTTATCCCGGTTTGCAGAGGCCAATAAGGACCATATCAGGGAGATTGAATTGAATCCCGTCATTGTCCACACTGAAGGGCAAGGATTGACGGTGGTGGATGCGTTAGTGATAAACAGGCACAGGGGACGGACTTGAAGTCCGTCCCCTGACAATCGGGATAACCTGGCGAAGTCAGGCAGCAACATGAATGAAACAATGATGGAAAATCCGGATATTAATGTTGAATTCGAGGACCACGTAGCGATCGTCGAGCTGTGCCGGCCTCCGGATAACTATTTCGATGCAGGATTAATCCAGGGGTTAGCCGATATTTACGAGAAACTCGACACCGACCCGGTTTGTCGCGCCATCGTACAATGTTCCAGGGGAAAACATTTCTGTGCCGGTTTTCAATTTAACCGGCCGCCCGAATTGCCGGGAAAGGAGCGTACCGCCCAGGCCGATGTGGAAACAATCTACGGGCATGCCCTGCGCCTGTATCGATCCTGCAAACCCGTGGTGGCGGCTGTCCAGGGCGCCGCGATCGGAGGTGGTTTAGGTCTCGCGCTGGTAGCGGATTTCCGTATTACCTGCGCCGATGCGAGATTCAGCGCCAATTTTTCCCGGTTGGGTTTCCACCATGGTTTCGGTCTCAGCGTTACCTTGCCGCGACTGGTCGGGCATAATCAGGCAAACCTGATGTTGTTCACAGGCCGTCGTATAGACGGTGAGACAGCAGTATCAACGGGCCTTGCAGATCGGTCGGTTGCGCAGGGGGATGTTCGAAAAGCGGCAATCGAGCTTGCTGCCGAGATCTCGGAGTCGGCGCCGCTGGCGGTACAGGCGATCAGAAAGACGCAACGCCGGCAGCTTCTCAGCGAACTCCCTGAAGTAATTCAAAGGGAACTGGCCGAACAGACGCACCTTAAATCCACCGCGGATTTCAGGGAGGGAATCAGCGCTTCGGCACAAAGGCGCCCACCCCGATTCTCCGGAGAATGATACCGGTCATGGATAAAAGTGAGGCAGACCCGGTACTGGTCGATGCGGTAACACGGATATTCTCCGAATTGTGTACTCCCGATGTTATCAACCGGGCAGAGGAAGGCGAACCGCAGGGACAGCTCTGGAGCAAACTGTGTGAAACTGCCGTTCCATGGGCCTGGGTGCCGGAGGATTCCGGGGGCGCGGGATTGTCTGTCGTCGACTGCGGACCTGTACTGCGACTGGCCGGGAAATACGCGGTACCGGCGCCGGTATGCGAAACGTTGATTGCCGGCTGGCTGTTAGCCCGGGCAGGCTGTGATGTTCCGATGACCTCCCTGACCGTAGCCCCCGTAATTCGTACAGGGACTTTGTCCCTGACCCGGGACGGAAGGCTGGATGGAGAGGTCTATCGGGTGCCTTATGCAGCCGGAGTTGAACAGATCATCGTTATCGTGCCCTGTGACAACGACTGCGCCATCGTATCCGTGCCCGGAGCGGAGGTACAACTGTCTCACCGCACCAACCTGGCCGGCGAACCGCTGAATGATATCCGTTTTGATAACCTCGCGGTAACCATCATCAGCAGGTGTGATCATCCGGGATTGGCAGAAGCCTTACACAGGGTGGGCGCCCTGGTCCGAAGTTTTCAGATGGCGGGCGCATTGGAGCGGATATTGGATATGACGGTTGATTATGCCCTGGAACGTGAACAGTTCGGTCGGCCGATTGCGCGGTTCCAGGCGATACAACACAATGTTGCCGTGCTGGCTGAAGAAGCGGCAGCGGCGCTGTGTGCCGCCGACAACGGTTTGCTTCATTGGGCCAGGTTTGGAATCGATGATATGCATACGGAGTTCGCCATCGCGGCAGCCAAGGTTCGTTGCGGTGAAGCGGCTGCCAGGGGGGCGAAGATTGCTCACCAGATCCATGGCGCCATTGGTTATGCCAGGGAATATCATTTGCATCAGTTCACCAGGCGGCTCTGGTCATGGACCGATGATTTCGGCTCTGTCCCGGAATGGGCGTCATTGCTGGGACATCTGGTCTGCCGCGAGGGAAGCAAGGCGCTGTGGCCGACAATTACGGCAATGTGACAACCTGGGTGTGAATATTGAATGATGGAATAGAACAAACCTTAAACAGGGGATTCGTATTCTTGTTTTGTTCCCTTGTCGCCGGCATATTCTATGGCGAACTCGGTTCCATGATGATGCCGTTTCAGATAGGCGCCTTAATCGACGGTCTGGAACTGGGCGAAGCTGCTGCCGGCTTATTAGGCTCAGCAGAGACCATTGCAATTGGTTGTTGCATGCTTGCTGTCTCCTTGGGAGCAGTCCGAATGGCGCCACGGAAAATGGCGATTTGTGGCGCTGTGATTGCCGGCGCCGGGCAATTGCTGACTGTGCTGACCGATATCTTTGCCCTGCTCTTTATCCTGCGTGTGGCGGTTGGACTGGGCAGCGCATTCTGCCTGTCAGCAGCCATAATTACCATATCTTCCTTTAAACATCCTGAATCCATGACTGGTTACGTCTACGCTTACGTAATTTTATTATTGGCTTTGCTCATGTATTCAGTCCCCTGGCTGTTGCCGTACGGGCATCATCGCGTATTATTTTCATTATTTGCCCTGTTGACCATCCTGGGAATTTTGTTGTTACTCAAATTACCCACCAGACAGATGTATCATCAGCAAACCTTCCATGTGAAGGGAGGCAATAATCTATACCGGTTAATCGCATTATTTTTTGTGGGAGAATTCCTGCTTTTGGCAGGCGTTGGCACAGTCTGGGCATTTATCGAACGGATTGGTCTGGCCACGGGCATCACCCCGCACGATGTAGGTCTCTATATGAGCCTGGGGATGCTGGTCTCCATGCTCGGGTCGTTTGCTGCAGGGATTGTCGGTGTTAAATTCGGCAGGTTCTTGCCTTTGGTGGGCGGCGCCGTTATCACTGCCGCAGGCAGCGGCCTGGTTCCCGGTTCAACGGATGGAGCGTCTTACCTGACCATGCTGTTCCTGTTTCTGTTTATGCTGTCTTTTGTCCTGCCTTACGTAATAGGAACTGCTGCAATGATTGACAGGAGCGGACGCCTGGCTACCGCGGCTTTAGCGGTCCAGGTGTTCAGTTACGGAACCGGCGGCGCCATCGGAGGACTGGTAGTTGAGCATTTTTCTCTGGGAGCGTTGAGTTTCATAGGGTTTTCAGGTCCTGTTCTCGCAGCTTGTTTTTTCTTTATCGTTTGCAGGATGCTCTCTGGCCCGGATGCGAAACATCAGTATGGCCATAATTAATAAATCCACGCATTGGCAGGCAAGATGGCTTTTCATTATAGCCGGTATGACGGCATGCGCGGGCGCTTGGGGACTGGAAGAAATCGTCGTGACCGCCCAGAAGCGGGAGCAGAATATCAACGATGTCGGAGTTGCGGTGACCGCCTTCAGCGGGGAGCAGATGAATGCGCTGGGAATAGAGTCCAGCACCGACCTGATCGCGTTCACGCCCGGCGTTTCCCTGGCCGGTGACATCGGCGGCCAGCGCGCCATCTTCAACATCCGCGGCGTGGTGCAAAACGATTACGCCGACCATGCAGAAGCCCCTGTGGCCGTCTATATCGATGACAGTTACCTGGCCAGTACCCAGGCCCAGACCTTCGGCCTGTTCGATATCGAGCGCATAGAGATATTAAAAGGCCCGCAGGGAACCCTGTTCGGCAGGAATGCCACCGGCGGCCTGGTCAACACCGTGACTGTCAAGCCGACCGTCGAATTTGAAGGCTATGGCGAGTTCACCGCGGCCAGGTTTGACCAGTACCGGTTTGAAGGCGCCCTCTCCGGTCCGTTATCCGACAGGTTACGCGCGCGGGTTGCCTTCCTGTCCAACCTGCAGGGAGAGATATTGAAAAATGTCTATGTGGACGGCGCCGCGCCGGATACCCGGCCCGGCACTCCCGGCGGCGGTGAAGACACCTACAACGATGACACCCAGGCGGTGCGCGCGCATATCGAATATGATTTCAATGAAAACGGCAGTCTGCTGCTGAGCGCGAACTGGGCCGATACGACAAAGAGTGAAGGGCCGTACCAGGCCATCAACACCACCGAGATACTGGATGCAAACGGCTCGGTCATTGACGTCATCTACGCCGCAGATGACCCGCTGGGCTGCGATCAGATACAACTGGGCAGGTGTGTCGATGCCCTGCTCGATGCCGGTACCAGCCCCTATCGCCCCGTTCCCGGGGGCGATTTCAGCGGTAATATCGACCCGGACGGCAGCGGCAGACGTATCGACCGGGACTTCGCTTACGACGATCAAAACCGGATCGAATCGCATGGGATAACAGGGACTATTGACCATGACTTCGGCGGAATTGAATTTATATCCATAACTGACTATAAATATTTTAGCAGAATTATAGGGTTAGATCCTGATGTTAGCGCATCACCTGAAGTTATATTCCAATCCGACGGTGAAATTGAACAGGTCAGCCAGGAATTGAGAATCTCCGGGGCAAACGACTCCATGAACTGGGTCGCCGGTCTGTATTACCTCGGCATAGATACCGGGTTTACCCAGGGACTGGCCGGCAGCGCTGCATCGGTAGTGGTCGGTCCCAGCCGGGAATTCAACACGATCACATCCATGGAAACCGACTCTTATTCCATTTTCGGCCAGGTTGACTATTCCCTGACACCCAGCCTTGTGGGCGTGGCCGGAATACGCTACATCAGGGAAGAGAAAAGCCTGTCAGGGGATATAGGCATGTACCTGAACCTTGACGACAGGGTCCTGGAAACGCACACGCGCATGGCTGATCTGGAACGCGCTGACATGGAAAACAACCAGGACCTGTGGTCGGCCAAGGTTCAACTGGAATACACGCCGGATGATGACAGCCTGTATTACATCGGCCTTAACCGCGGCGTCAAAGCCGGCAGTTTCAGCGCTCCCCTGCTGGGGGGATTTGATACTTACAAGCCTGAAATACTGCTGGCCTATGAAGCGGGCGCCAAACTGACATTAGCGGGTAGCCGGGTGCAGTTGAACGCCAGTGCGTTCTACTACGATTACACGGATTATCAATCATTCTCCTGGGTGAACAACGTCAGTTCGGTGACGAATGAAGATGCCGAATTTACGGGCATCGAAGTTGAGTTGTTTTTTACCCCGACAAACGCACTGGATATCATGTTCGGCGCTTCCTGGACGGATGCAGAAGTCAAGGGACTCGAGGTTGCGCCGGGTCTGACAAGGGATACGAGACCCGCATTCACGCCGGAATACCAGGCTTCCGGGCTGATTCGCTATAACCTGGACACCGTTCTGGGCAATGTGGCAGCGCAACTCAGCGGCACCTTTCGTTCCGAAGTGTTCCACAACGCCAGGAACTTCACCGCCCACGAGATCGAGAGCCACACCGTTATCGATATCCGTCTCACCTGGTCCGACCCCGGTTATGAATGGACAGTAACCGGTTTCATCGACAACCTGCTCGACTCGAACCACGGCATTATCGGGTTCGATGTATCCGGGTTCACCGGCAATACCCAGATATCCTACGCCCGGCCCCGCACCTACGGATTGACGCTAAGAAGAGACTTCTGAATAATCAATGGGGTCAGAACCTGAACGTATGCCCCAGCCTGATCGTGACCTGTGTCTGGTCCGCGTCAAAGTGGCCGGGGAAACGGCTGCTTTTCATATCCGCAGTCTGGCCTACCGCGACAAATACCTCGGTTTCCGGCCGGGGAAACCAGCGATACCTGGCGGAAAAGGAAAACCGATCCGAAATATTGTCGTACTGCATCTGGGTATCGATCTGCATGTCGGGAGTAAAATTGATACTGCCGTCCAGCGAGCCGATATGCACCGTCAGGTTTCCCGCCGGCAATTCAAATTTTTGCATGTTGTGCTTGGCCGTCAAACGGAAATGTTTGGACAACCTGAATTCCAGTGAATTGTCCAGCCCCAGGTAGTCTCCATCATAGAAGCGGCAGCACGTTACGCCGAGATAGGCAATGACTTTTCTTGATCTTGAAGATACCAGTGAAACATCAAACTGGTTGAAATGGTAATCTCCCACAGGGACCGGAAGCTCTCCGGCTATCAGGAAGGGTTGATTGATAACCTCCCGTAAATTACTGGCTTTAACCTTGAATTCATCTTCAATTTGATTCCGGAATGCAGTAACCAGGGTGTAGTTATGGGTTTCAATGTTATTATCCAGGTCGGTAACAACATTGCCTATCACGCCGCCTTCCCACCACAAAAACCAGCTGTCCTGAAACCGTTTCCTCCTGACATAGTCCCCGTTGTAATCACGGATATTGCGGCGGTTGACAAATCCCAGGGCAGGCTCAAACCGCTCTCCTATCTCTTTGCCACTGATAAACCAGCGTAACAAATCATTCGGATAGCCCAGAAAAAATCCGAACATATCATCATCCTTTCCTGCTGCAGGCCCATGGACATCGTTGGAAAAACTGCGCTGGTAGAAAATATCGGCAAGAAAACGGCCCCGGTTGAATATACTGGAATTCTGGTACTGGAAATCGACGCCCGCCAGGGTATTATTACCCGTGCTGTCCGGGTCGCCATGCGTCAAAATCGCGCCTATTCGCGATTCATCAAGTATGTCTGCCGACAACCTGGCGACGCTGAGGGTCTCCGCATCGATATTGTCCGAATTATCCATTCTTACACCCAGGGCGCCCACGTTCAGGTTGCCAATCCTGCCGGATATTTTTCCACCGGCGACGAGGTCGACGATCTCATCATTCACGATACCAATCTTGCGGGTAAAGAACGGCAACCCGTTTATGGCCGTATTCGGCGGGGTCATAGCCCTGCCCCCGAACTCGAATATTGACCTGTCCTGGAGAAAGAAATCCCTGGTCTCGGGAAAAAACAGTGAAAAGCGACCCGTATTTACCTGCCGTTCATCCAGGGGGGAATCGGAAAAATCCGTGTTAAGCGTCAGGATTCCCGTCAGTGACGGCGTTATCTTGTAGTAAATATTCCCGCTCGCCTCCGGGGTAAAACTGTCATCACGGGGACGCTGCATCCAGTCCCGTTCATAATCGATCTTGCCGAACGCCTGCACGTCCAGGCCAAGGCCCCGGTTGGTATCCCGTATTCCGGAAAGTCTACCTATTTCCGAAACGTTCCAGGGGGGAAGGAATTGATCGATCTGGGACCATCTTACTGTCTCGTTCTTGTGGCGCATTTGCCGCATTATCTCGAAACCCCACTCATCGACACCGGGGTCAAAAGAGATGCTGCGAAACGGGATTGCCATCTCTGCAGTCCAGCCATCATCCGTGCGCCTTGCCTCCACGTCCCAGATCGTGTCCCATTCGGGGTAAAAGTTGCTGTTGTTTTCTATCAGCAAATCCAACTGTGTGCCCAGGGAATTGACCATGAAGGCCACTGCGTCCCTGGCGCTGTTGTACGGATCCAGGTAAATGCGAACATTATCGTCCTGCCATAATTCGCGGTCGCGCTGCATAACGGTGGCCAGGATGTTATCCGGTTGTGAATCCCGGCAGTCAAATGCGAAATACAGGTTATTTTCATCGTATGCCATGTAAACAACCGTGAGTTCCGAAGGCTTGGCGCCCCGGACCGGTATTGTCTGGTAAAACTTGTCTATACGGGTCGCTTTCGACCAGACCGGGTCGGAGATGTCGCCGTCGATTTTCGGCGCTTCGCTGCCGGCGATTCTTGCTATTTCGGTTTTGGGTTCATACTGCTGAAAATCAATCGGTGCGTCTTCTGCCTTCAACGGCAGACTGATGACCGCTGCAAGAATTAGGATTCTTGAGTTCAATCTTCCAGTTCTGCCGCCAGGTAGCTGACTGCTGCCCAGGCGGCAACGTTCTGTCTCAGTTGCTCAGGGTCAATCTTGTCCAGGGTGTCGTCTGCGGTGTGGTGATAATCAAAATAGTCGCTGCCGTCCTGCTGCAATCGGAAAATGCGCACGCCCCGATCCTGCAATGGCCCGATATCAGGCCCGCCGGAACTGGCGGCTTCACCTTTCTCGATGCCCAGCATTTCCAGCACCGGCATGGCGGCTTCCATCAATACCGGGTTATCGGTGTCAAAGCGCCAGATCGCCCTGGCGCCGAAATCCGATTCGGATGCATACAGGTGGTCGCCCAGGATACCGGCATTGGCGGCGGCATATTGCTTTGCGCCCCACAGGCCGGCTTCCTCGTTCCCGAACAGCACCAGGCGGATACTGCTGCGCGGTTTTTGCGGCAACTCACCGATCAGGTGTGCGGCGGCCGCCGTGATGGCAACGCCGGCGCCGTCATCCAGCGCCCCGGTTCCCAAATCCCATGAGTCCAGGTGGGCGCCGATCAGGACCACCTTCTCCGGCGTTTCGCGGCCGTTCACCTGGGCTATGACGTTCCAGGAATAACCTGTTTCCCGGTAGGCGACCCTGATGAACAGGGAAATCCTGACAGCATCTCCGCGTTCCATGATACGCGCCAGTTGATCCGCATCCGGAGCAGACAGGGCTGCAGCCGGCAGGGGGTCTGTGGACAAGGTGGTGACTCCTGTATGGGGAAACCTGTGACTGTCGGTGCCGATAGACCGGATTAATACCGCGACCGCCCCCTTCTCTTTGGCAAGCTGCCCCGCGTCGTAGCGCACTTTAACGGAATGGCCGTAACCTGCGCCCGTCCGGGTACGCTCGGTAAAATAATTGATAAAGACAATCTTGCCGTCTACCTGATCCAGGGGAGCTTCCTGCAAGGCCTCCAGGCTTGTGAAACCGGCCACGTCCGCCGTGACTTCACCGTCGGTGGAACCGCTGTAACCCAGCGCGGAGATATGCAGCTTCTGTGGAAAAGGGGCTACGATCTTTGCAGATTCATGGTAGCGCACCCAGACCGGAAACTCGATGCGTTCCAGCCATACCTCGTCGAATGCGAGCGACTCCAGCTTCCGTTTAGTCCATTCGACGGCGCGGTGATCCGCCTCGGTACCGGCAAGCCGCGGGCCCACTTCCGTCGTCAACCCCTCGACGATTTCCCAGGCCAGGCCGGACTTCATACCGGCATCCCGTAACTGCGCGGCTGTATCACCCACTCCACCATCCTGTGTTTGCACTATTGAAGGCAGAAAACACAAGGCCAACAGCGCCAGCACGCGGCTTTTTTTATTCAACGACATCATTATCCCGTTGTTAATACCATTAACGTCCAGTTTAACACGGCTAATCAAGCCTGGACCGTATGGCCTTACATTCAGCATAATGTTATAACTAGTAAACACTTCCGGGACGACCAGTGTAATGTCTGAAAAAATGCCGTTACTGGGCATATTAAAAAAAGCAACCGGCACAGCCGTGGTAATAGACGCCCCCGGGCAGGAGTCGCTCAGTTACGGCGCGTTGCTGAACCTGGTTGAGAACACGGTGCTGGCACTCAACCGCAGCGGCATACGCAGGAATGACCGGGTCGCAATCGTGCTGCCCAACGGCGCGGAAATGGCAGCAGCTTTTATAACCGTTTCCTGCGGCGCAACCGCCGCGCCGCTTAACCCGGCCCACCGGAAACCGGAATTTGACTTCTACCTGTCCGATCTCGACGCCAGCGCGCTGATCGTGGAGGAACACAGCAGTTCCCCGTCACTCGAAGCTGCAAGGGAATTGAATATCCCCGTACTACTGTTGAAAAAGGGCGGTTCTGCGACCGCGGGCGCATTTGTACTGGAACCGGTGAATTCCCGACCGGATAACAGCGTCGCTACCCCTGAATACGCCCGCCGGGACGACGTCGCCCTGGTCCTGCACACGTCCGGGACCACGTCACGCCCCAAGATCGTGCCGCTGACGCAGGGAAACATATGCGCCAGCGCTGAAAACATCCGCACCACCCTGGCCCTCACTGCCGGGGATCGTTGCCTGAACGTAATGCCGCTGTTTCACATCCATGGCCTCATCGCAGCAATACTTGCCAGTATCAGCGCCGAAGCGAGTATCTTCTGTACGCCCGGTTTTAACGCACTGAAATTCTTTGCCTGGCTGGAGCAAGCGCAGCCAAGCTGGTATACCGCGGTCCCCACCATGCACCAGGCCATACTGGCCAGGGCCGGTAAAAATAAGGAGACAGTCCGGAAATCCGCCCTGCGCTTCATCCGATCTTCATCCGCATCATTGCCTCCCAGTGTTTTGCACGAGTTGGAGGAAACGTTTAATGCGCCGGTGATCGAGGCTTACGCCATGACGGAAGCCGCCCACCAGATGACCAGCAATCCATTGCCCCCCGGCACGAGAAAACCGGGCAGCGTCGGTATCCCTGCCGGACCGAAGGTAGCCATAATGGATCAAGCCGGAAACCTGCTGGAGCAGGGTTCCACGGGCGAGGTGGTCATCCAGGGGGACAACGTCACGTCAGGTTATGACAACAACCCGGAGGCAAACCGGGAAAACTTCGTCAACGGCTGGTTCCGCACCGGCGACCAGGGCATTATGGATGAAGACGGATACCTGACGATAACCGGCCGTTTGAAGGAAATCATCAACCGGGGCGGAGAAAAAATTTCACCCAGGGAAGT
>MKWU01001429.1_pt1 | contig 41158 bp, 36 predicted proteins | sample 809101 | NCBI WGS metagenome assembly MKWU01 (sample SAMN05860141, study PRJNA318959) | sponge metagenome | host: Aplysina aerophoba | place: Slovenia: Piran, Adriatic Sea, Gulf of Piran | collected 2013-05-07
CACGCGCCCCGCCTTGTAGTCCAGCATCGCGCGCAGGGCGGCCCAGCCGGTGTCGAGAACGACCCGGTTGAGCCCGGCCTTCTGCTTCACCCCGCTGCCCGGCTCCTGTGCCGTGCCGCGGGCGCTTGCCGTCATGGCCTTCACCTTCAGGTCCTCGATCGCGACGGTGTGCGCACCCTCGGCGATCCTGCGCGAGACCTGGTGGTGCCAGTCGCGCCTTGTGCCGGCCTGGCGCCGTCTCGTCTTCGCCAGACGGGCGCGGGTGCGCGCCCGGCGGCCCGAACCGCGCTTCTGCCGCGCCAGTTTCCGCGACAGGCGCTTCGCCCGCGCCTGGAGGCGGCGCGTGTCGGGGGCGTGGAACAGCCGGCCGTCGCTCGCCGCGACCTGGCCGGCGTTCATGTCGATGCCGATCACGGTCCCGTCATCCTCCGGCTCCACAACCGCAACCGCATGGCAAACCACGGCGTACCACTTGCCGGCCTCGCGCTTCAGCACCGCTGAAACCGGACGGGTGTGCGGATACGGGGTGCCGCCGCGCCGGCGCACCGTCATCCAGCCGAAACCGGGAAAACGCAGCCTGCCTCCTCCAGCCTCACCCCGGAGACGATGGAGATGCTGTCGAAGCGACGCCGTCCGCGGAACCGCGGGTAGCCGGGCTTCTGCCCGGCCTTCACCCGGCGGAAGAAGCCGCGGAAGGCCTCGTCCACCCGCTTGAGCGTGCCGCGCTGGATGGCGACCGGCACGGCCGCCATCTCCGGGATCTCCCGACGGCATACCGTCAGGGACTTCGCCTGGTCGATATCGGAGAGCGAGACGCCCGCCAGCCGCCAGGCGTCCGACCGCTCCTGCAGGGCGGCGTTGTACAACTGGCGCTGGCTCTCCAGGACCCGCTCCAGGCGGCGCCAGTTGCCCCGCGTCTGCGGCAGCAGACGGTAGGTGACCTGGCGGTGCGCACGCTGCGGTTTCGTCCCGGGTCCTGTCTCGGATGGCATGCGGCGTCTCCCGAACAATACGGGAATAATACAGGAAATGACATGAAACATGCAAGGGGGAAGCGCCTGCAGGTCTTCGATCCAGGCCCTGCAGGCGGCATGACGCTGTCAACTATTCGGTATGAGTCCCGCGCCTTTCCCCGGTCCTGTCTGGCCGGAAACCGCAGTCGCCGTCCCGTGCGCCAGCTCCGACCGACAGGAGGTGTCAGGCTCCGGATTGCGGCAAAGAAGGTCAGCCGGCACCGGAACGGACCTGGCACCTTTGTCGCCAACCTGGCCATGGTCCCGCGCCACAGGCGGAGGCGGGAACGCCGGCGTGAAACCGGCCCCGGTTGCATCGTGGACCAGGTCATGGCGGACCGATGCCGGAGCCGGAAGTGTTCGGCCGCCGGCGAAACGTCCCGGGAACCGGGTTGCCGGTCCTTGCCCGGAAGGAACAAAGGAACGATCGGCGGGTCCGTCTTCCCTCCCGGCGTATGACGCATGCGCGCCGAAGGGAACAGCGTGTGAAGATACGCGGGCCAGGAACCTGCCGCCAACGGAGCAGCAGCGAAATGGTGTCGTCCCTGGCGGTTCCCGGCCCCGGAGGATCACAGCCTTCAGGTCTTCGCTGATACCGGTCGCGACGATGTCCGTGCCCGATCCGCGTGCGCATCCCGCAAGCTCCGGTATCCGACGTGCGAGGCGGTTTCCCGATGCACCCGTAACGGCACCGCGCTGGCGCGACGAGATGACCGGCCAGCGGAAATCCCGGCCGTCGGTCAGAGCCGGAATGCGGAAACCAGGTCGTGTCCGGCATGCTGGAGGTCGCGGGCGAGGACCGCAATGTGCTCCGGGCCGATCTCGCAGCAGCCGCCGACAATGGTCGCGCCCTGCGCGATCCAGTCACGGACGTGGTGGACGTAGGTCTTCGGATCCAGGTCGCGGCGAGCCTCAAGGATATCGACGGTCTTGCCGGGCCGGAGCGGAGCAACCGTAACAAACCCGTTTGCGTATGCACCGAAGGGTACACCGCGTCCGGCGAGGATCGGCAACGCGGCAGTGGTGGACTCCGGGCTGGAACAGTTGACAAGTACCGCCTCGGCTCCGGTCTCGATGGCGGCCTCGACCCCGTCTGAGACCGGATCACCGGAGCGCAGGAGAGTGCCGTCGCGTTCGTCGACGGTGAGTGCGGTCCAGACCGGTTTGCCGCTTTCTGCTGCAACCGTGGTAGCGATACGCGCTTCACGTGCCGACACCATGGTCTCGCACAGGAACAGGTCGACGCGGTCGGCCTGGATGCCCACGATCCTGCGGTAATCGGACAGACACACGTCATCCGGCGGCGTCAGCTCGGCCCGGTAGCTTCCCGCCAGTGGTGGCAGGCACCCCGCGATACTGACATTCTCCCCGCTGGTGTCCCGAGCCCTGTGGGCCGCGTCCAGGGCCGCGTGCTGGAGTTCGTCAAACATGTCGACCTTCGCGACACGGGCCAGCTTCTGCGGGGTGACGGCGTACGCATTCACCGTGATGATACGGGCCCCGGCCCTGATGAAATCGAGGTGAACGGCCTCGACGAGATCTGGCCGGTCGATCATCACCTGGGTCGCCCACACCCGCGAGGCAGGTCCTGTCCGGCGCGAAAACACTTCCTGGCCGACACCGCCGTCGAGCAGGACAAGTTCCGAAGGGCGGGCTGGCATGGCTGTGCTCCCTGGGGAGTGGCACCGGTCGGGCATCGTGGACCCCGCTCCTGTACCTTACGGCATCGGTCCGTGGCGCGTCAGCGCAGGTTTCTCCCGATCGGGCTCAGATGCGGCGCGCCAGGCGGAATGCGTCGAGGATCGCCGCGGCGATGTTGCGGCTGGCGACGGCATCGCCGATCCGGTGCAACTCGAAGCCGTCGCGAGCCACCGGCTGCGGCCGGTCTTCCACCAGGGCATCAATGTCGGTCACCCCGTCGTTGCCCGAGCCGGCGCGCAGTTCCGTGAACAGGTCGTCGACAGGCAGTGTTCCGCCCTCGACCACCACCTGGTCGGCGAAAAAGGTGCCGGTCGCGCCGGTCACGTCGTTGGCGAAACGCGCGGCCAGCCCGTTGTCGGCTCGGGTAATGGCCACCAGGCGCTGGTCAGGGACGCTTGCAATGCCGAATTCGTAAAGCCGCTTCTTCCAGATGACGCGTTCCGCGTAGGTCATTTCGGCAGCTGGCGCTGCGTCGATGCCGAAGAACCGGACTTCGGCGCCCCGGGTCGCGGCGGCGACCGCGGCCTGTGGCCCCGGGACCCGGCCGGTTCCGTCACAGACAATGACGCTTCGACCAGGCGGCGTGTACCCGCCCACGATGTCCCAGGCACTGGTGGCCAGTTCCGCACCTTCGATATCGCCTGCGAACGGGATGCCGCCGGTCGCGATGATGACCACCTCCGGGTCCAGGCCCCGCACGGAGGACGCGTCTGCGAACGTCCCCGTCCGTACTTCCACCCCGAACCTGGACAACTCCGCGACGCGCCAGTCGATCACGCCGATGATATCGCGTCGCCAGTCGGCGCGGGCTGCCAGCAGCACCTGACCGCCCGGACGGGACGCAGCTTCAAGGACTGTGACAGCGTGACCGCGCTCCGCCCCCACCCTGGCGGCCTCGAGGCCGGCAGGCCCGGCCCCGACCACCACAAGCCTCTTGCGAACAGGGGCCCTGTCGATGACATGCCCTAACCGGGTCTCGCGGCCGGTTGCCGCGTTGTGCAGGCAGACCGGTCGGTGGGGCGACATGCAGTGAGTGGCGCCGACACAGGGCCTGATCCGTTCCTCGGTTCCGGCGCGAAGCTTGCGCACCAGGTGGGGGTCGGCAATCTGTGCCCGGGTCATCGCAACCATGTCGAGCAGTCCGGCAGCGATCGCGTGCCGGGCAGTCGGGATGTCGCTGATCCGCGCAGCGTGGAATACCGGCAGACCGATCTCGCGTCTGAACCGTCCGACCGGCTGCAGCCATGGAGCCAGCGGCGATGCCATGCCCGGCATGTTGTCGACAGCGAGGTCGATTTCCCGGTCCATGCGCCCGTAGATGGCGTTGAAGAAGTCGATATGGCCTTCGGACTCGAACCGTCTCGCGATCTCGACACAGGAGTCGAAATCGAGCCCGTCCGGGTCGCCTTCGTCGATGACGAACCGGAAACCGACAAGGAACCCGTCTCCGGCCTGGCGCCGGATTTCCTCGAACACCATCAGGCCGAACCGGCACCGGTTCTCCAGCGATCCTCCGAACCGGTCCTGGCGTCGATTGGTCTTCGGTGACAGGAACTGGCCGATCAGGTGGCCGCCGGCCAGGGTTTCGATCCCGTCGATCCCGCCTTCCATGCAGCGCCGGGCCGCGGCACCATAGGCCTTGACCACCCGGGAAATGTCGTGTTCGTCCATCTCGCGGGGAATGCTGCGATGCAGTGTCTCCCGGACCGGACTCGGCGCAATGGTCGCAAGCCAGTGTCCGGCGTAGGGCTCGCCACGTCGCCCCAGGTGGGTGATCTGGCACATCAGCCGCGCACCCCGGGCATGGATCCGGTCGGAGAACCTCTGAAGGTACGGGATCACCGCGTCGGTGCCGACGTTCAGCTGACGGAAGACCGACGGGGAATCCGCCGCCACGTTGGACGATCCTCCGAACATGGTGAGGGCCAGTCCGCCCCTTGCCTTCTCCTCGTGGTAGGCCTGATAGGCCTCCCCGGGCATCCCGTCCTGTTCCAGGCCGCAGGCATGGCTCGTACTCATGATGCGGTTGCGAAACCGGACATGCCGGATCGAGAACGAAGAGAGCAGGGGGTCGGATGCGGTGTTCACCGGGCGAAGCCGTCTTCTCTGGTGGCCGGGAGGCGCAGGCCGGACGCCGGGTGCGCCTCAAGGTCACGGCTCGCGATCGCGACCGCGTTCTTCACCGCCTCGACATCACCGCAATTGTGGGCAAGAAGCAATGCGAGCTTGGCGAGAAACAGCTTCGCGTGGCACGGATCCACCGCGTCGATCGCATCGGCAAGGGTTGTGTAGACGTCCTCGACCCCGGGTCGGTCCAGTGTCATAGCGGTGACCTCCGTGCACCCGGGCGGGATCCTTGTGCCTTCATCGTCCGGCAAGCCTCTCCATGGCGAGTGCAATGCGCCCGGGATCGGGCGCACGCCAGCGCCCGGCGACGTGCCCGTCCGGGCGAACAAGGTAGCAGGTTCCGTCCGTGGCGCCGTAGCGGGTGAACACCCGTCCCTCCGGGTCGCCGATATCGCCATCGTGCCTTGCTATTCGAACCTGCCGCTCCACTCCGCTCGAGATCTGCACGGGTGTGGAGCCGAAGACAAGCAGGGTCGGTCCGGGACCGACCCGGTCGAGCAGGTAGCAGTCCCGTGCAAGCCGGACATCCGGAGCCAGGGCGCCGACAGCAGGCCCGGCGCCAAAGCGGGCATCGTCGTCTTCGGGAGCCGAAAGCGGGCCATCGGAGTAGTCATGGGGACGTGACTGGCGCGGATCGGCGAGTTCCCCGGCCCAGGACCGGGAGCAGGCAAGCGACAGCGCGGCATCCCGCATCAGCGCGTGGCCGGGGGTCGGCGGCGTCATGAAGGCGGTGCTCTTGGCGGCCTGTGCAAAAATCTCCAGCGTTGCGGAGCGACGTTCCTCGCTGTAGCTGTCGAGCAGCGTCGGGTCTGCGGCACCCGACAGCACATCGGCCAGTTTCCAGCCAAGGTTGTTGGCATCAGCGAGTCCGGAGTTCAGCCCGCGTACCCCGAAGATCGGAACCAGGTGGGCGGCATCACCGGCAAGAAACACCCGCCCGCAGCGATAGTCGTCGAGACACAGGCAATGCGCCCGGTACAACGAATACCAGTCGAGACGCCAGGGCGCGTGCTCGCCGATCATTGCAAGATGCGCCTCGATGCGTGACCTGATGCGCTCCGGCGCCAGTTCTTCCCGGGGGTCCTCGTCCGGGCGCAACTGGTAGTCGATGCGCCACAGACCGTCGGGCTGCTTGTGCATGAGCACAGTGGAGCCCCGGTTCGAGATCGGGTCGAACCAGGCATGGCGTTCCGCGGGCAGGTCGGCGTCGATCCGGATGTCGGCAATCAGGTAGAGCCCCTCGTAGGAGGTGCCCCGCATTTTCAGGTCGAGGGACTCCCGTACGGTACTGTGTGCGCCGTCGGCGGCGATCACATATCTGGCATGTGCCTCGTACGGACCCTGCGGCGTGTCAAGACGCAGCACGACACGGTCATCGAGTTGCGACAGGCCGTCCATCCGTGTCTGCCAGCGGATGCTGGCGGGACTCTTCTCGCGCAGCCTGTCGGCCAGGTAGAGTTCGAGGTAGCACTGCTGGAGGTTCGACATCGGGCCGAAGCGTTCGTCCGGATCGTCGGGCATCTCGAGCCGGAAGATGACCCGGTCGCGATAGAACGAACGCCCGAACCTCCAGCCCAGGGCCTTGGCCCGGAAGCGCTCGCCAACGCCGAGGCCGTGCAGGATCTGCTGGCTCCGGGCACTGATCGACAGTGCCCGGCTGCCGTCGGACAGTGTGCGCTTCGACTCCACCACCAACGGGCGCACGCCGAAGCGTGCGAGCTCGAGGGCGCAGGTGAGCCCGACCGGTCCGCCGCCGATCACGATCACGTCATGCAGGATCGCGGCTCCGACCGACTCCGGCGGCGGTTCAAAGGGAAACTCGGGATAGCTGAAATAGGTTGAGTCACGGCGGGCAGGTGGCGGAACATGCATGTCTCGACAGTCCTGATCATTGACCGGACATCGCGCGTCACCCGCGCGGGAGCTGGTCCTCGCCAAGTGTCTCGACATAACGGCAGATGTCGCCGGGCCTCGTCAGCCAGATGCGATCCCGGTGCTTCAGGATGTGTCGGAACGCGCGCCTCAACTCCCCGATACGGTATGGCCGGCCGACCAAGAACGGGTGCAGGGAGATCGGGCAAACCACCGGGTGATCGTCACGATCGGACTGGGCAAGCATCTCGTCGAACCCGTCGATCAGCATGTCTGCAAACTGAGCCGAGGACTGGCGGCTCCAGACGATCGCGCGGGCGTCGTTGGCCTCGATCGGGTAGGGGATGGCGAGGATCCGGCCTTTTCTGGTCTGCATCCAGACCGGTTGATCGTCCATGGTCCAGTCCATGACGTAGCGGTAGCCGGCCTCCTGCAGCAGGTCCAGGGTAACGTCACTGTTGGACAGCCATGGGCTCATCCAGCCCGTCGGTGGACTGCCCTCGTTGCTGGTGATGATAGCGGTACAGGACTCGATCAGGTTGCGCTCCTCCTGTTCCGACAATCCGCCCTGCTCGTCCGAGTTGGTGTGGCCGTGGCCGAGTATCTCGTCGCCGCGCTCGCGTATCCGGGCCGGGATGTCGGGACAGCATTCGTAGATCGCGGTGTTCAGCTGGTGTTCCGCCGGCATGCCGAGTTCGTCGAACAGATCCATCAGGCGCCAGAATCCGACACGGTTTCCGTAGTCCCGCCACGAATAGATGCTGTGGCTGACCGACTGGTCCGGGGGCGCAATCGCCGCGCCCTTGCCGGTTCCGAACCGGAACGCTTCGACGTTCATGGCGACATAGACTGCAACTCTGGTGCCATTCGGCCACCGGTAGCGCGGCCGTGAAGGCAGGCTCGAATAGGAATAGTGGGTATGGGTCTCGATCATGCCGGTCTCTCCCAACGCAGCGTGTGTTCAGTCACAACTGCCGCAACTCTACCCCAAGGGGGCGCCACCGCACGCGCCTTCTTCGGCCGGCCCGTCACACCGTCCGGGCCATCCGGCTGCGTTGCAGGACAAGTGTCAGCAGGATCGATCCGGCAATTGCATAGAGGCCGCACGTCGCCGAAATGGCCTCGATCGAGACCGTGGCGTCGATCAGCCAGCCGAACACCGCCGGCGCGAGAGAACTGGAGATGACCGAGAGACCGACGACCAGTGCCCTGATCGAGCCCAGGTTGAGCACGCCATAGAGCTCGGCCCAGACAGTGGCAAGCAGCGTGGCACCAGCGCCCCCGGTCATTCCCGCCAGTGCCATGAACGGAACGATGGCGAGCGGGGAGTCGAAGACCGCGATCACCAGCGATGCCGCAGCGAGCGGCAACAGGTAGACATGCGTCAGCCGGCGCGAGCCAAACCTGTCGACAAGCAACCCGACCAGGACCGAGGTGACCACCTGGCAGACCGCGTAGATGGCAAAGCCCGAGGCGTACAGGGAGAGCGCCCATCCCTTGGTTTCGGCAAGGTGAACCTGGTGAAAGTTGAGGCCGGTGACAATGAACGATGGAGCAAGCATGGCCGGCATCGCCAGCAGGAACCGGGGATCGCGGATGACCTGGCGCCGGGTCCACTGGCCCGGGGACTGGTCACCCGAGCCCTCGAACCGGCGGATCCGGTGCAGCAGTCTGGCGTGCCGGTGGTCGTGCCCCCTGAGCAGCCAGAGAGCGAGCGGTGGTACCAGCAGGACCACCGCGACGGCACTCGCCAGCCAGACCGTCCGCCAGTCGGCCAGTGCGAGTAGCAGCACCGCGGCGGGAGGGAATACCGCCTGACCGGTGGGAAAGCCGAGAGCCGCGATGCTGACGGCGCGCCCACGGCGGTTCCGCGGAAAGTAGCGGGCCATCGTCACCGTCGCCGCCTGGCTCAGCAGGCCCTGGCCGGCGATGCGCAGAAGGAAGATCGCAAGGACAAGCAACACCACGCCGTCGGCGAGCGAAAACGCGAGACAGGCGACCGCGATCAGGGCGCACAACACCAGGGTGTAGTGGCGCAGGTCAACGCCATCGATGACCCGCCCCGCCCAGATTATCAGGACTCCGCTGGTCAGCGTGCCGATCGCATAGACGGTTCCGAAGTCGCCGTGGCTCAGTGCGAAGGCTGCCCGTACCTCGCCACCGTACATGGCAATGTAGAAGGTCTGTCCGAAGGTCGAAGTGAAGGCCAGCAGGAAACCGAACCCGAGAAACCGTGCATGGGCGAAGACGAACGACAGGTACCGCACGTTGGCCCGATCCCTAGCTGCGCCAGCGCAGGATCGACTCGGTAACCGGGTTCTCGAATGGCACCTGCTCGTCCACCATGCGCTGGTGCGCCTTCTTGAGGCGGTAGTACCATCGCGCCTGGACATCCGCGTCGTCGATCAGGAGCATGCCCGGGCGGTGCCTGAGGCCGCGTTGCTGTTTCTCGACGATACGGCGGTCCTGTTCCAGGAAGGAGCGCGCGAACGGGCGCAGCGCCGGTTTCAGGACCGTAAGCCAGGGCATCGTCCAGTACATGACATGGTGCAGGGCGCAGGAGTGCTCGGTGACCGGGGTGACCGCGGTCAGTCCGACCAGTGCATGCGATCCGACGCGGACGTGTTCGATGCGCACCCCGGGAAGCCGGAAGCTGATCTGCGTGACGGGCCTGCCGCCGAGCAGCCTGTAGGCTGCGGAGTTTCGTGACGGGCGGTGGGGCAGCATGGTGAAGCCGTACTCCGACGGACCGAACCTGCGCTCCTTGGCGTGGATTGAACGCCGGGAACGCCACCACCACGACCGGTGAACGAACGGGCCGTGGGCGGGATCCATCAGCCCGATCACCGCGTGATCGACGTGGCACGGCATCACCGTTTGCGTGGCAAGCCGTGGGTTCCCGGCTTCCGGCGGCAGGTCGGGAGGTGTTGTGGCGGTGCTGCCGTCTCCGCGCGTGCCGGGCCGCGGCATGTAGATCCAGAGCAGTCCTGAAGCCTCACGCACGCGATAGGAGCGAACGCGGATCCGCTGGAGTTCCATGTCCTGGCCCTCGACCAGGGAAGGAATGGCGGTGCAGGTTCCGTCAGTGCTGAAGCGCCAGCCATGGTAGGCACACTCGACCTCGTCGTCGGCCATGCAGCCTTCGCTCAGCGGAATTCCACGGTGCGGGCAGATGTCGCGCAGGGCGAAGGCCACGCCGTCGCGGCGCCGACCGAGCAGGACAGGCTCACCAAGGATGGTGGTCCCGACCAGCCGTCCTGGCGCCAGGGCGACTGATGGCGACGCGAGGTACCAGCAATCGCGGAGAAATTCCTGCGAGCCGGGCACGCTTCGGGATGCGGTCATGGCACGCGACACTGCCACCCGGAACAGGGCGGTGCAAGTGCGCGGTGTCGCCGGGGGGAACCGGCGGTCACATGATCGCGCGGACGAAACTCTCAAGGTAGTCGTTGATGCGCCGGAACGCATCCTCGGCCCGATCCGCGTCGCCCGCGGAGACTGCACGCGCGCCCTGGGCATGCAGGCGCGGACCGAGCACGAGGTCACCGCTTGCCTCGTGGTGGCAGAACCAGAATCGTCGGGTGTGCGGATGGATCATGCGACAGATCTTGGTCGCATGTTCGTTGTCCATCGCGGCAAGGCACAGCGCGTTGAATTCGCTGTCCGCACGAAGCAGGCCGACCGGGTCGTGGCGTGACGCCGCGTTTTCGAACTCTGCCGCGATCCGCAGCAGGTTCCGGCGCTGTGCCGGCGCGGCCCGCAACGCGGCGCCCCGGGCCACGGCGGAATCGATCCCGCGGCTCACTTCCAGCATGCGCCGCACACTGTCTCCATCGACGTCGGTCACGTAGATGCCGCGTCGCGGCCGCACCTCGAGCAGGCCTGCGAGTGCAAGACGCTGGATGGCCTCCCGGACCGGAGTACGTCCGATCCCGATTGCGGCTGCGAGCCGCTTTTCCGTCAGCACGGAACGCGGAGCGAACTCGAGACGAACGATCATTTCCTCGAGACGGTGGAAGGCGATTTCCTGCAAGCTCTCCGGCGCCTGGGGATGCAGGTCGGCAAGGTCGGCGGAGAGAAGGTCCTGGAAGTCCATTCAGCCGGGCCCCGTCGTTCCTCGTCCGGTCACAGTGTCGGTCCCACCCCGGCGATCGTGGTGCGATGCATCACGCGGGCGTGTCCGGCGTCCCACGGACGGCCACGATGCAGGGCGCAGCGGTTGTCCCACATCACCAGGTCGCCCTCCAGCCATTCATGGCGGTAGACAAACTCGGGCCGGGTGGCATGCGCCGTGAGTTCACCGATCAGCCGTCGTCCCTCGGCGAGCGGCATCCCGTCAACGTAGGAGGCGTGGGCACCGGTAAACAGGTTGCGTCGACCGTTAGCGGGATTGCTTCGCACCAGCGGGTGACGCACCGGTGGGACTTCCGACTTGTCGCGTGCGCGCAACAGGTTCGGGTCGATCAGTCCGCGGGAATAGGCGAAGTCGTGGACACAGACCAGTTCGTCGAGCTCCGCTCTGCGGTCGGCTTCCAGCGCGTCATATGCCGCTCGCATGGTTGCGAACTCCGTCTCCCCGCCTTGAGGGGGGACCCTCCGGGCCGAAAGCAGCGAGGCTGTTGCCGGCACCGGCTTGAACGAACTGTCGGTGTGCCACATCTGGTTGCCGGTGTTGAAGACCATGCGCCGGTCCTCGGGCGGGATCACCGACCCGTCACGGTCCAGATTGGACAGGACGGTAACCTCGGTTCCGGCGCCGCCCGGGTTCGAGTTGACGGTGATCTCGAGCGGGCCGAAACGCCGGGAGAACGCAACTTGCTGCTCGTCGTCGAGCGGCTGGTTGCGGAAGACCAGGATGGAATGGGTCTCGAATGCGTCAGCGACCTCGGCGAAGTCGTACTCGGCGACCGGTTCGGTGAGGTTGACGCCCTTCACCTCGGCTGCGAAATAGCGGGCAAGCGGTGTGATCTTCACGGTCATGACGCGCTCCGGGTCCGTCTCGGGGCACGATACGGCAACAGGCCCAGAGTAGAAACGCTTGGCAGGTGCGTCCACCCGAAGCGCCTGTCCGGTGCCGGTCATCCGAACCGTGATCAGTCCCGTGTCGGTCTTCAAGGACGGAGCATCGCAAATGAACAGTCCCTCCGACCGGGTTCTCGGCATCGACATTGGCGGAACCTTTACCGACCTGGTTGCGCTTGACCCGGTTCGGGGTGACTACCTGGTTGCCAAGACCCCGACCGTCGCGTCGCGGCCGGAACTCGGCGTCGCCCGGGGACTTCGGGACCTGCTGGGCCGCATTGGGGGAGGCGGGGCCGTCACGCGGGTGATCCATGCGACCACGCTGTTCAGCAATGCGCTCATCGAGCGCAAGGGGGCGAAAACCGGGTTGATCACCACCGCGGGCTTCCGCGACGTGCTGGAACTCGGTCGCGAGCGCAAGTACGACATCTACGACCTGTTCCTGCACTTTCCCGAACCGCTGGTTCCCCGGGACCTTCGCCTCGAGGTCGGCGAGCGCATCGCGGCCGACGGCACGATCCTGGTCGAGCTCGACGAGGACGATGTGCGCGATGTGGCAACGCGCCTGGTTGCGGCCGGTGTGCAGTCGCTCGCCATCGCCTGTGTCAATTCCCACGTCAACCCGGAACACGAACACCGGGCCGCGAAGCTGGTGCGGGTAGCCTGTCCAGGTGTGCGTGTGACCGTCTCGTCGGATGTCGCGACCAGGCCCGGGGAGTTCGAGCGCTTCCAGACCGCGGTCATCAACGCCTGCATCAAGCCGCTGGCCGAGGATTACATCGAGGGCCTGACCGGGGTTCTGCGCGACGAGGGGATCACGGCACCGCTGATGCTGATGCTGTCGAGCGGAGGTCTGACCACTGCCGGGGTGGCGTGCCACATGCCGGTGCGGTTGTTGGAATCCGGGCCGGCCGCGGGCGCCATGTGTGCCGCAAGGACCGGTACAGCAATCGACGAGGCGAGACTGGTCGCATTCGACATGGGCGGGACCACGGCCAAGATCGCGATCGTCGATGACGGCATGCCCGAGGTGGCGCACGAGTTCGAGGTCGCACGGGAACGCAGGTTCGTGCCGGGCAGCGGGCTGCCGGTCGACATCACCACGGTCGAGCTGCTCGAGATCGGCGCCGGCGGCGGCAGCATAGCCCGGCGCGATGCGCTCGGCCTGCTGAAGGTGGGGCCGGACAGTGCCGGGGCCGAACCCGGGCCGGCCTGTTACGGGCGAGGCGCCACCCGCGCCACGGTGACCGATTCCGACCTGGTCCTGGGCAGCCTGAATGCGGACGGCTTTGCATCCGACCTGATCGAACTCGACCCCCAGGCGGCCGCCGCCGCGATGGCGGCAACCGGAGCGGAACTGGGACTGGGGGTTGCCGGGACGGCGCGGGGCATCCAGGACGTGGTCCGCGAGACCATGGCCCGGGCAGCCCAGGTCCACCTCGCGCGCAAGGGGCGCGATCCCCGTGACTACACCCTGTTCGCGACCGGCGGCGCCGCGCCGGCCCATGCCTGCGCAGTCGCGGCCCGGCTCGGCATCTCCCGGGTGATCATTCCACCTGCTGCAGGTGTGGCATCCGCCCTCGGGCTTGCGGTGGCGCCGGTCCGGGTGGACGGCGCCGCGTCAGTCGGAACCGGAGTGGCGGCTCTCGACCCGGCCGCGCTCAAGCGTATCTACGAGGCGTTGGAGGATTCGGCAAGGCAGACCGTGTCTGCCCTGGCGGCGCGGGGAGCGCCGGAATGCCAGCGCTTCGCCGAAATGCGCTATCGGGGCCAGGGTACGGTTCTCGTCGTCGACATTACCCGGGCACTCGGATCCGACGATCCGCACGCGGCGATTACCGCGGAGTTTCACGAGGCGCACGAGCGCGATTACGGCCGCTGTCTCGAAACGGTGGCGGTTGAGTTCATGACGGCCCGATCGGTTGTGCGTGCTGCCGTGATTCCCCCGGGCATGGTGCCGCGACTGGCCGATGCCCGCGTCCGTGCTCCCTCCGGCCGACGGGAGCGCAGGGTGCAGTTTCCGGGATGGACCGAACCGCGTGCGGTGCCGGTGCTCCAGCGCGCCGGGCTCGGTAAGGGTGCCGTCGCCATGGGACCGGCGGTGATCGAGGAAGGCCAGACCACCACGGTGCTGCCCGAACAGTCGCGCCTGCGGGTCGATGACATGGGCAACCTTGTCATCGACCTCGACCCGACCCACGCGTTGCGGTCGCGTCACGTGGAACTGGACGACCCGGTTCACCTCGAGATCTTGTGGAACCGTCTGATTGCGGCGGTTGACGAGGCGGCGGCCTCGCTGGTGCGAGCGTCCTTCTCCACCGTGGTCAGGGAATCCTACGACTTCTCGTGTATTGTCACCGACATCGAGGGCCGGGCACTGGCACAGGCGAGCGACAGCATTCCCTCCTTCATCGGCACGCTGCCCGATACCGTCAAGCACATGATCAGGAGATTTCCTCCGGAGACGCTCGGCGCTGGTGATGTGCTGATCACCAACGACCCCCACATGGGCACCGGGCACCTGCCGGACATATCGGTGTGCCGTCCCATTTGCGGACCGTCGGGCGGGATCGTCGGTTTTGCGGCGAGCACCGCCCATGCGCCGGACATCGGAGGAAAGATCCGGTCGCCGGAACCGCGCGAGGTGTTCGAGGAGGGGTTGCAGATCCCGATCCTGAAGCTGCACGATCGCGGCCGGCCGGACGAGACCCTGCTCGCCATGCTGCGCCAGAACGTGAGGGTGCCCGAGCAGGTTGAAGGCGATCTCGATGCCCAGCTCGGCGCACTGGCCGTGATGGAACGCCGGGTGTGCGAGATCCTGGTCACCTACGGACTTGCCGACCTGCGAGGTCTGTCCCGCGCGGTTCGCTCCCGCAGCGAACATGCCCTGCGTGACGCGATCGGGGCGCTGCCCGACGGAGCCTACCGGGCATCGGTATCGACCGACGGACTGGCTGACCGACCGGTCACGCTCAGGGTGCGGGTCGAAGTCGAGGGAGAACGGCTCGCAGTCGACTTCTCGGGGTCGTCCGATCAGGTGGACCGCGCGATCAACTGCCCGTTTTGCTACACCCGGTCCATGTCGGCCTACGCGGTGAAGTCTTCGCTCGCCGCCGAGCTTCCCAACAATGACGGGGTGCTGGTGCCGCTCTCCTTCGCGGCTCCGGAAGGATCCATCGTCAATCCACGTCACCCGGCGGCGGTCGGCTCCCGGGTTCTGACCGGGCACTACATTCCCGCCCTGGTGATGGAAGCGCTGTGGGGGATCGTCCCTGACCGGGTGCTGGCCGGTGCGGGTTCACCGATCTGGTGTGTCAACATCAACGGCACCCACGCCGACGGGACCCGCGTGGCGGGACTGTTCTTCTTCAACGGCGGCATGGGGGCGTCGGCGCGGGGCGATGGCCTGTCCTGCGTCAGCTGGCCCTCGAACATTTCGGCGACCTCCGCGGAAGAGATCGAGCATCGCCTGCCGGTTCGTATCCTGCGCCGCGAGCTGCGTGACGGGTCAGGTGGTCCCGGACTGCACACCGGTGGTCGCGGCCAGCTGATCGAACTGCGTTACACCGGCGCGACACCAGGCGTGGTCGCCTTTCTCGCCGAACGCACCGAGGCTCCGGCGCGCGGGCTTGCCGGTGGCGGGGACGGCGGGACCGGCCGGGTCGAGATCAACGGGGCGCCCGTCGATCCCAAGGCGCAGCAGGGGGTCGAACCCGGAGACGTCATCCTGCTCGCGACCCCGGGAGGCGGGGGCTACGGAGAACCGCCGCGGTCATGAGATGTGCGGCCTTCGATCGCGCTCCCGCTGTACGTGCGTACCGCCTCGAGCACGCAAGGTGATCCGGCGATAGAACCGGCAGCGATCTGGGGGCCGGGAGAGGGGACACGGGTTCCAGGGAGCGGACGACCTGGCGACGTTCCCGCGGTCGCGACGGAGAACGACATGGAGATACAGGTACTGGTGGCCGATGACCCGATGCGGGCCCGGCTGTTCGCGCAGGGGCGCGAACTCAGGTGTTGCGTCGGCGCGGCCGGTGCCGTTGTCGACAAGCGCGAAGGTGACTGCGCAACCCCGATCGGTTGCTGGCCTGTGCGCGGTCTGTACTACCGCGAGGACCGGATGGAACGACCCGCCTCCGGGCTCGCCGCAACCGGCATCGATCCCGACCTCGGCTGGTGCGACGATCCGTCGGATCCGTCGAACTACAACCGGCCGATCACGTTGCCCTGTGTTTCGCGCCACGAGCGTCTCTGGCGCGAAGACGGGCTTTACGACCTGTTGGTCGACCTTGGCTACAACGATGCACCGGCGGTTCCCGGCCGGGGCAGCGCCATATTCATTCACGTCGCCCGGCCGGATTACGGGCCGACGGCGGGCTGCGTGGCGCTTGCACTTCGCGACCTGGTCGATGTGGTGGGGATGATGCAGCCGGGAGATGCGGTCAGGATAACCAGGATTTATCCGTAAACCGGCGCCCGATGTGCCCTTGAGCGTGACGGGCCGTCCGGACCAGGACTCATGCCGTTGACTGACGGACGGGTTCATGCGCCTGCCTGCGATCCGTTTCCGGTTCGTGGATCGGGCATCCCCCCGAGCAGTAGCCCCGCTCTCCGGAACCGGAATGTTCCCCGCCGCGTTCAGGACCGCATTCCCGGCATGCCCGTGCGACGAGGGTCTGCCTGCGGGTGCTGCGGGCGGGTGTCAACCGTGCCGCGGGCCGTGCAGGTCCGGCGTGTACGGACCGGACCGACCGCGACGAAGAGATCCGTCTTGCGGCCGGGCGTCCGGAGCGGATCTCCCCATCCCGTCTTCGGGATGACGCGGACGGGCCCGGCGTTCCGGCCCGGCCAGTTGGCAGTGCCCGACATTGGTGAGACAGGGCTCCCCGCTTGCCGTGCCCGGCTTCCTGGCACCGGCCCGGTGCCCGACGCCGAGTGGGTGCTTCATCAGTGGGTTGCCGGAACGGCGCACGGTCGCTTTCGGCATGCCGGTCGCAACTTTCCGATTCCTCATTCACCCCGGTCCGAGTTCCGAACACTTCGACCCTTCGCCTGGCCCGGGTGCGCCCCGAGGTGCCGGCGAACTGGAGGCGCCGGCGTCGCTGGCAGGATCGACCAGTGGGCCGCTCTGTTGCGACGATACCAGGCACGAGCAGGCGCGCCCTCACAGGGGCATGCGGTTCAGATCGCCATGCAGGCACCGAAAGCGCGAGCTGAACCGAACCCGATCAGACCGAGGTGCCACGACAACCCAACGGATATGCCACAGTGCAGACGGAATCGAGCAAAGTGACTTTGTCACCGGGGCATGTTTCCGTACCCTTGCTGATCAACTTGGATTCTCGGCTGAGCAAGTGAAGTCGAGAGACTTGACGGCACCGGACGCTGAACTCTCCGGTTACCGCCCTTCGACTTCATCCTGCGAGTACGCCGGGGCAACCGGGAACGCCAATCGCGTGTTCCGGTTGGGTGGGAGATAGCGGAGAAACGCAATGGACCGGCTGAACTTGATCATCGACGCGATCAACGCGTTCGCTTGGGGTCCGCCCATGCTGGGTATCCTGGGCGTGACCGGGGTGCTTCTGACCCTGGGCCTCGTGTTCATGCCCTGGCGCAAGGTGGGCTACGGCTTCCGGCTTCTGTTCGACAAGGACGGAGCCACCGGCGATGGCGAGGTCAAACCGTTCAACGCACTGATGACGGCGCTGTCGGCGACCGTTGGCACCGGGAACATTGCGGGCGTCGCCACCGCCATCGCGCTCGGTGGACCGGGCGCGATCTTCTACATGTGGCTGATCGCGCTGTTCGGCATGGCTACCAAGTATGCCGAGGCAGTGTGCGCGGTCACCTACCGGGAGCGGGATGCCACGGGAAAGTACGTCGGAGGGCCGATGTACTATCTGCGCAACGGTGTCGGTGAGTTCGCCCCCGAGCTCGGCAAGTGGCTGGGTCTGGCATTTGCGATATTCGGCGCCGTGGCCGCATTTGGCATCGGCAATGCGGTGCAGGTGAACTCCATGGCGGCGGCGCTCGACAACAGCTTCGGGGTGCCGACCTGGGCCACCGGCGTTGTCGTTGCAGCACTGGTCGGCGTCGTCGTGATTGGCGGCATCAAGCGGATCGGCGATGTCGCGGGCAAGCTGGTGCCGGCGATGATCGTGCTCTATCTCGGCGCCGCGCTGCTGGTCCTCGTGATCAACATCACCTCGATTCCGGAAGCCTTCGGGCTGATCTTTACCCACGCCTTCACCCCGGCCGCAGCGACTGGCGGCTTCGCAGGGGCGGCGGTGGCGGCCGCCGTTCGTTTCGGGGTTGCGCGGGGCGTGTTCTCCAACGAATCCGGCCTCGGCTCGGCGGCCATCGCGCATGCGGCGGCGCAGACCAACAGCCCGGTGAGGCAGGGCATCATCGCCATGCTCGGCACCTTCATCGACACCATCGTGGTGTGCACGATGACGGCGCTGGTCATCCTGACCTCGGGCGCCTGGACGCTGACCGGCCCTGACGGCGGTGGGCTGACCGGCGCGGTGCTGACCTCCACCAGCTTTGAGACCTCGATGGCTGGTGGCCAGTACATCGTTACCATCGCGCTCGCGGTGTTCGCCTTCACCACCATTCTCGGCTGGTCCTATTACGGCGAGCGGTGCTGGCAGTACATGTTCAAGGAGAAGAGCCTGTTCATCTACCGGGGGCTGTGGGTGGCGGCAGCACTCGCCTTCGCCAACGTGAAGGTGGACCTGGTGTGGAACCTGGCGGATACCCTCAACGGACTGATGGCGGTACCCAACCTGGTCGGACTGCTGTTGCTGGCGCCGATGGTGTTCAAGGTCACGCGCCAGTACTTCGAGGAAATCGGCAAGCCACTCGGATAGGTCCTGCGCGCTGCGCCGGAGCGGATCATGATGCCACTCCGGCCTGCGTGCGGTTCATGGCGGCACTGAAGCCCTGGCCCGGGCGGATGTGCTTGCGGGCGCCAGAAGGCGATCGCGCATGATCGGCGCGGTCGCCCAGATGGCTGTACGCCTGTTCGGCCTTGAGGCGCTCGGGCCTCGGTGCCGGTCTGCGCGGACCTCGTCGAACAGACGCTTTGCCGACAGCTTCGGGAACGCCTCAAGACGCGCGTCGATGATCGCCTTGTAAGGGTCCAGCTTGTGAACCACCGGCGGCCGCGGCGAATATCCCGGCCCACCAGCCTCCAGATCCCGATCCAGCTGGCCGGTCTCGATCCAGTAGTGGATCGTCCGGCGGTTCACCCCAAACCGCCGCGACAGCTCCGCCTTCGAAACGCCCTGGTCCAGATAGTGCTTCAACAACATCCGGGTCTCCCGCCAGTACATCCGTGCGCACCCCCGCTCTGTTGGTTCCAACAACAAAGCGGACCGGCGCACCGTCAGCCACAACCCGAAAGTGAGAAATTTTGGCTCGGCACAAATGGGAAACTTACAGTCGGCACCAACACAGGTCCGCCGTCCGGTTCCTGTTTCGCGGAGACCCGTTTCACGCGACCGGCTCCGGCTCGCGAACGGGCGGGCCGCGCCACAGCGCGTCCCTCCACAGGCAGTGACCGCAGAGCTCGCGGTCAGGCCTTCGAGGTTGGTCGCGGCATTGAGATCCCTGTCGATTTTCAGGCCGCAGGAGGCGCAGCGCCAGAGGTGCTGCGAGAGGTCCGGTCCGGCCGCAACCGAAGCACGAGCGGAGAACAGGGTGTTGCTCGAGGGAGACCAGCGGTCCGCGACGGTCACCGTCGCGCCATGCATCGTCGCCTTGTATCCGAACTAGCGGCGGAACTCGTGGAAGCCGCCGTCCAAGATCGGGCGGGCCAGGCGCCGGTTGGACGCCATGCTGCGCACACTGAGGTGTTCGATTGCGATGCGCTTCCAGCCCTTCGGCAGGCGGGTCGTCGCCTTGTGCGTCGCATCCCGGCGCTACGGGGATGCAGGCGGGCGAGACGCGCCTGAGCCTGCCCCCGGTTCGCCGAGCCTCTGCGAGAGAGCACCGCCAGCCGCCGCCTGTGCGCTTTCGGGCCGGGGATGCGCTCGACCGTGCTCGGCACCGTCACACCCAGTCCCACCCCGACGGCCTTGCCGGGCTGAGCCACCGGCGGGGGATCCCGGATTTCCACCGCGATCGAGTCGAACCGGCGCCCGGCCTCGCGCGAGACCGGATTGTGACGGGTGATCGTGAACTGCAGAGGTGATCTGGAACCGACTACCCTGGTCCGGTACCGGCACGCTCACCGAAGATCGCGGAGCCGACCCGCACATGGGTGGCGCCGAAGGCGACAGCGGTCTCGAAATCGCCGCTCATGCCCATGCTCAGGCCCGATAGCCCGTTGCGCTCGGCAATGCCGCGCAGCAGCGCAAAGTGTAGTGCCGGCTCCTCGTCAGCCGGCGGAATGCACATGAGGCCCACGAGTGTGAGTCCGACATCGGCGCGGCACCGGGTGATGAAGGCATCGGCTTCCTGCGGAAGCACCCCGGCCTTCTGCGGCTCCTCGCCGGTGTTGACCTGGATGAAGCAGGTACACTCCCGGCCCGAGCGGTCCATTTCGCGGCGAAGCCCGTCGGCCAGCCTGGGACGGTCCACGGTCTGGATCACGTCAAACAGGCGCACAGCGTCCCGGATCTTGTTGGTTTGCAGGGGACCGATCAGGTGCAGTTCCACACCGTCGTGGCGTCGGCGCAGGTCCGGCCACTTCCCGGCCGCCTCCTGGACCCGGTTTTCGCCGAAGACCCGATGGCCGGCCTGAAGCGCCGCTTCGACCCGTTCCACCGGTTGCGACTTGCCGACCGCGACAAGGGTGATGTCATCCACGGACCGATCGATCCTGTGGGCTTCCGTCGCGATGCGCCGAGAGACCGCCGCGAGGTTGTCGGCGACGGTCCACGCCGTCGCAACACTCGGCGTCACCATGTGCGCCATGCGAACCCTCGCTAAACGCGTAACGTGCCGTTCCGGGACATGTAACGGTGCGCGATCAACACGTCACCATGGGCATCGATGATGCGACCGACCTGCTGTTCGGTCAAGACATCCCGCCAACCGCCGACCGATCCAGACCGGAAGAACACCTGGTCCGGACGCGCCCGTTCCTGGAATCCGTGTTCGCGCTCCTGCGCTGCCATGGTCGCGAAACCGCTATGGCGGACCGCGCGGCGCAACCGTTCCGGGTTGCGCGGCAGCCCGAGTGCGCGGACGAACTTCTCGAAGGTCCTGACCGGGCGTTGGACCAAATCCTCGTAGCGCAACACCAGTGGCTTGAAAGGCGCGGACGATGTCCAGCTCTGCACGTGCTGCGACCAGGTCCCGAGGATTTGGAATACTGATTGGCGCGAAGTCTTGACGCGGTTGTACGGCGAGCAAATTGATTCAATCGCGTCGTCGAGCTTCATGTCGTAGTGATGCGCATAAGACACCACCATGTCGAACGGGTTGCGGACCAGGTAGGTTGCACCCACCGTGTACTGCGGGTAGATCAACGGCAGCCCCAGGTGACGGGCCAGGATGTTGTGGGTCTTCACGAAGCTGGTCTCGGCTTGCGAGGCCAGGAACCGCTGCACCGGTTCGCGCAACCGGTGAATTTCGGCATCACCGAACTCCGATGTGGAGCGTCCCCCCGCCGCCTCGTAAAGGCCGTGCACCGTGTCGGCGTACCTGACCACCGTGAGATCGCTGATCGAAGCGGGCTCGGTGGTGTTGCGAAACAGGTTCTCCATGAAGATCCGCAGCCAGGTGTTGCCCGACTTCGGATAGGACGCGAGCCAGTAGATACCGTTCACCGCGTGTTCCCGGACAAGACGCAACGCGCGCAACCGGCGAGGCCCCGTGGCGGCATGCCGGATCCGGAGTCAGAGAGGCCGCCCGAAGGCGGCCTCTCCGGAGACTCGAGATGGCAGGTTGCCTAGTAGGAAACTGCCACACCGACCACGAGGTATGTGGCGGAGATGTCGTCGACACTTTCGTCAATGGCCGTGTCATCGGATTCGATGCTGGCGTGACCGAGAGTACCCTTGGCGGTGACGCCCGGGCCGAGCGCATACTTGGCCGACAGGTGGACGGTGTTGAGCGCGGCCTGGTCCATGAGCATGTCGTCCATCATGGTGCCGTCACGCTCGCCATGGAAGTAGGTGAGGCTGAGACCCCACGGTCCCGTGGCATAGTTTGCACCGACAGCATAGCCCTCGCCGTTCTTGACGCCGGAATCGTCGAACGCCGCATAGGATGCACCGATGCCGAAGCCACCGACGCCCACGGTCAGGCCCATGCTGAGCGCTGACGGATCGGAGTCGTCGTCAGCCATTGTCCGGGTCACCGTGCCATAGGTGAGCGACGCGCCGACACTGGCGTTGTCGAAGCTCTGCTTGTAATTGACGCCGGCAGAAATGGCGTCGGCATTATCCTTATCGCGATTCGGCATAGAGCCATTGTCTTCGCCCGCGCTCACGTCCGGAGTGTAGGTGAGACCGATCTGCACGCCCTGGAAACGCGGGGTGTAGTAGGACACGCCCTGGGTATCGTTCATGCCGAGCACTTCAACCCAGCTCGACGACCCCATCGGGTTGCGCCAGTAGCCCTTGCCGGTCAGGTTGATCTTGTCACCATCTGCATCCGCGACCGGGGTAACCCAACTCGGCTGGTCACCGGAGATCAGCCCGATGCCGAAATCGGACGGGCCATAGCCCATCTTGTATTGGGCGGTGTTCTCGGAACCCAGGATGAACTGGCCGAAGCTGCCGTTGATCCACATGTAGGATTCGTCGATCTGGTCGCCGCCGGTATTGCCTTCCAGCTGCACGTCGACGCCGACGGTCAGACCATTGTCGAGCTCGGTGCTGCCCTTGAAGAAGACTTCAGCGTCCGAGATCTGGTTGAACCCGCTGAAGTCCTGACCGCTCACGCCGTCCTGGGCGGAGTAACCGAACCACTGTTCCATGTAACCGCTGACGCCAAGCTTGAGCTTTTCAGCGGCGATGGCCGACGGTGCGGAGGCAAGCATGCCTGCTGCGACCATCGCCGTCGTTCCGAGCAAAACCTTTCTCATTGGTGTGTTCTCCCGAGTGTGTCCTGAATGATGTGTCGCCGCTGATGCAGCTCGCCGTACGCAGGTGTTCGAGTTTCCCTCGAATTTGGTCAAGCTCTAAAGGCAAAATCCGCCGACTGCAAGGCAGTTCGTGCTGGCGGGCCCCGCAGCTGGTGCAAGAATGCCGCTTTTGTTGCACGACTGCAACAAGGGTGCAGGACGGCCACAGGGGAGTGTGGCAGCTGTCAGATTGTTCCGACGGCACGGACGCGCTACATAACGATCCTGAATCCATACGGGTGCGAGATCCAGCATGGGAATGCCGATGAAGGTGCAGCGATACCTACGTGGATACGGTGCGATCGCGGCCGTGGGCCTGCTGGTCGCCTGCGGCGGTGCCGATGTCGAGTACAATTACCCGCGTACGGGCTCGGGCGGCGTTCCGACCTACGAGAAAAAGCAAAGCGTGTTCGGCGAGGACGGATTGTTCCTGACCGACATCTTCGGTGATGACGAGGCGTCTTCGGGGCCCGTGGAGGGGGTCGGCGTCAACAGCTATCTGTGGCGAGCGTCCCTCGACACGCTGGCGTTCATGCCGTTGCAGTCGGCCGACCCGTTCGGCGGTGTCATCATTACCGAATGGTACGGTGTCCCGGACGGACGGTCGGAACGGTTCAAGGTGACTGTCTACATCCTCGACCGGGCGCTGCGCTCCGACGGGATCCGGGCCAGGGTGTTCCGCCAGCACCTGTCGGAATCCGGCGCCTGGATCGACGAACCCGCGAATTCCGAGCTCGACCGCCAGCTCGAGGATACAATCCTGACCCGGGCGCGCGAACTGCGGGTCGGCAGCAGGTCCCGGTAGGGTTCGAATGGCAGATCAGACCGCAGCGAACGGCGAATCGACGATCCGCTACGACTTTCGTGCCGTGGAGGCTCGCTGGCAGCAGCGATGGGAAGCGGCGGGTGCGTTCACCGTCGTCGAGGATCCGGCGCGACCGAAGTACTATGTCCTCGAGATGTTTCCGTATCCGTCCGGACGCATCCACATAGGTCATGTGCGCAACTACACCCTGGGCGACCTGGTCGCCCGCTACAAGCACGCCCTGGGATTCAACGTCCTGCACCCCATGGGCTGGGATGCATTCGGATTGCCGGCGGAGAACGCCGCGATCGAGCGCGGGGTCCACCCGGCCCGCTGGACGTGGGAGAACATCGCCACCATGCGCGGGCAACTGCGCGGCATGGGGCTGTCCTACGACTGGCAGCGCGAAATTACGACCTGCGCGCCGGACTATTACCGCCACGAACAGAAGATGTTCCTCGACTTCCTCGATGCCGGGCTCGCCTATCGCCGCGAGAGCTGGGTCAACTGGGATCCGGTCGAGGACACGGTACTGGCCAACGAGCAGGTCATCGACGGGCGCGGCTGGCGATCAGGGGCCCTGGTGGAAAAGCGGCTGCTGTCGCAGTGGTTCCTCAGGATAACCGCCTACGCGGAGGACCTGCTCGCGGCCACGGCGCAGCTGGAACGCTGGCCCGAACGGGTCAGGCTCATGCAGCACAACTGGATCGGCAGGTCGGAAGGCGCGCTGATCCGCTTTCCGGTGTCCGGCCGCGACGAGACGCTCGAGGTGTTCACCACGCGCCACGACACCCTGTTCGGCGCGTCTTTCTGTGCGATTGCCGCAAACCATCCGCTGGCGGCGGACCTGGCCGCGAGGGACCCGGAGCTTGCCGGGTTCGTTGCCGAGTGCAACCGGATGAGCACCAGCGAGGCCGAGATCGAACGGGCCGAGAAGCGGGGCTACGACACCGGGCTCGTCGCCCTGCATCCCTTTGTCGACGGACTGGAACTGCCGATCTACGTCGCCAATTTCGTGCTCATGGAGTATGGAACCGGCGCGATCTTCGGCTGTCCCGCCCACGACCAGCGCGACCTCGAGTTTGCCCGCGCCTACGATCTGCCGGTCCTGCCCGTGGTGTTGCCGCCCGACGCCGACGCCGGCGGTTTCGCGATCGGGGACGAGGCGTGGACGGGCCCGGGCTCGATCTACAATTCCCGCTTCCTCGACGGCCTGTCGATCGACGGGGCCAAGGAGGCCATGTCGCTGCGACTGGAACAGACCGGTCACGGTGCCCGGTCCGTGACCTGGCGCCTGCGCGACTGGGGAGTGTCCCGGCAACGATACTGGGGCTGCCCGATCCCTGTGATCCACTGCCCGGCGTGCGGCGTGGTACCCGTGCCCGACTCGGACCTGCCGGTCACCCTGCCCGACGACGTCGAGTTCGGCGAGCCGGGCAATCCGCTCGACCGGCATCCGACATGGAAGCACACGTCCTGTCCCGCGTGCGGCGGTGCCGCCACCCGCGAGACCGACACCTTCGACACCTTCTTCGAATCGTCCTGGTATTTCGCGCGGTTCTGCGATCTCGCGGAAGACAGCGCGTTCGGACGAGAGGCCGCACGGTACTGGCTTCCGGTCGACCAGTACATCGGTGGTATCGAGCACGCGGTCCTGCACCTGCTCTACTCGCGGTTCTTCACCCGCGCCCTGCGCAGGAGCGGCTACCTCGACATCGACGAGCCGTTTGCCGGCCTGATGACCCAGGGCATGGTCTGTCACGAGACCTACCGCGACGGGTCGGGCTGGCTGTTTCCCGACCAGGTTCGCCGACAGTCCGACGGGACCGTGGTGACCGTCGACGGCGGCACTCCGGTGGAGGTCGGGCGGGTCGAGAAGATGAGCAAGTCACGTCGCAACGTCATCGATCCCGAGGCGATCATCGCGAGCTATGGCGCGGACACGGCACGGCTGTTCATGCTGTCCGATTCTCCTCCGGAACGCGATCTCGAATGGACCGAGGCCGGGATCGAGGGCGCGTTCCGCTACCTGAACCGGCTGTGGCGCTCGGTGGTCGAACTGGCCTGCGTGGCACCTCCGCACGGTTCGCCGCGTCCCGGGCGGATTTCCGCCGAGGCGCAGGAGCTCGAACGGCGAATTCACAAGACGATCAGGGCCGTCGGCGAAAGCGTCGAACGCTGGCGGTTCAACAGTTCGGTCGCCTTCATCCGCGAACTCAGCAATGCGCTCGCCGCCGCCCCCCTGTCCGGGCCCGGAGAGGCCTGGATGGTGCGGCACGGCTACGAGATCCTGTTGCGGCTGATCGAACCGATGACGCCGCATATCGCCGAGGAGCTGTGGGAACGGCTGGGAGGCGAGGGCATGCTGCGACTCGTGGCCTGGCCCTCGTTCGACGAGGAGCTGGTCGCCGATGAACTGGTCAGTATCGCCGTCCAGGTCAACGGCAGGCTGCGCGGAACCATCCATGCGCCGCGCGACAGTTCCGAAGAGGCCGTGCGTCAGAGCGCGCTCGAAGTCTCGAACGTGCAGCGGTATCTTGATGGAGCCGAACCGCGACGGATCATCGTCGTGCCCAACCGGGTGGTGAACCTTGTGGTGTAGGCCCCGCGCCGCCGTACTGGCCGCCATCGTGGCCGTGCAGGCCGGATGCGGTTTCTCCCCGCTCTACGACAAGCGGTCCTGCGGCGGGACGCAAGCGGTATCCGGAGGCGCCGCAATCGAGGTCGCCCGGATCGACGACCGGATCGGACAGGTCCTGCGCAATGACCTGCGCGATCGCCTGAACCCCTCGGGAGAGACACGCGCGCCGCTCTACACGCTCGTGGTGGTGGTGGACGAGTCTTTGTCCCAGCTCGTAATCCGTCGTGATGCGGCGTCAACCTTCTCCCGCGTCAGGGTGTCGGCCCGCTACACGCTGCGCGACCGGGAAAGCGGAGAGATACTCGACAAGGGGCGCGCTTCGGCAGCGGCGGCCTTCAATATCGTCGAATCGGGATTTGCGAACATGAGCGCCGAACGGGCCAACCGAATCCGTGCCGCGCGCGAGGTGGCCCGTAACATCCACACCCGGTTGAGCCTGTTTCTCCGCACGTGGCACGGCTGCGACTGACGCCGCCGGGCACCCCCGTGGACAGTGTCATGCGACAGCTTCCCTTCACCAAGATGCACGGACTGGGAAACGATTTCGTAATCATCGACGCCCGCGCCGACCCGTTCGTGCTCGAGCGCCGTGACGTGTGCGCGCTTGGCGACCGTCGGCGCGGCGTCGGGTTCGACCAGCTGCTCACAATCCTTCCGGCCGAGGGCGGGGGCCATGCGAGGCTGGTGATCCACAACCCGGACGGCGGCGAGGCCGAGGCCTGCGGCAACGGAACCCGATGTGTCGCCGACCTGCTTATGGGTGCTGCAACCGATGTGACGATCGAGACCATCGCCGGGCCGCTCCGCTGCCGGCGCCGACCGGACGGGCGCATTTCCGTCGACATGGGAACCCCGCAGCTCGGCTGGCGGGACATTCCGCTCTCCCACGCCCACGACACCCTGGCAGTCCCGGTACCCGGTTTCGATCTCGCGGCGTGCTGCTGCGTGAGCATGGGCAATCCCCACGCCGTGTTCTTCGTTCCCGATGTCAAGCAGATTGCGGTCGGGGAACTGGGCCCGGAACTCGAATGCCACCCGCTGTTTCCCGAAGGAGCCAACATCGAGTTCGTCACCGTCGAGAGCCGCACCCGGTTGCGGACCCGGGTCTGGGAACGCGGGGCCGGTGAGACCCTGGCCTGCGGGTCGGGCGCGTGTGCGGTTGTGGTTGCCGCCGTCCGCCGCTCGCTTGCCGCCCGCAGCGCCGAGGTCGTGCTTGACGGCGGCGTGCTCGAAATCGAGTGGATGCCGGATGGCCGCGTCGAGATGACCGGCCCGACTGTGCGGAGCTTCACCGGTACCGTCGACCTGGAAGCGCTCGAGGCCGGCCGGGCGCCGTAAGCCGGGGCGACGCGACGCCGGCCTTGCGTTTCGCATCGGGAGCGGCCATGTCTCGCCGCATGCAAAGACCCGCCGACCGTATCGAGACCTTCGGGTGCCGGCTCAACAGCCTGGAATCGGAAGTCATTCGCCGCCACCTTGCCAGGCGGGGAGAAGGCGGACGCATCGTGTTCAACACCTGCGCGGTGACCGCCGAGGCGGAACGCCAGGCGCGCCAGGCCATCCGCCGGGCCCGGCGCACCGATCCGGACGCCGAGATCGTGGTCACCGGCTGTGCGGCTCAGATCGCTCCCGCCCGGTTTGCCGAGATGCCGGAGGTGGACCGGGTGGTGGGAAACCGGGAGAAACTCGGGGCCGGAACCTGGTGCGGGTCGGAACGGATGCTGGTCTCCGACGTGATGGAGCGCGACGATGCGCCGCCGCCGGTCGTCGACGGGCTCGAGGGCCGGGTGCGGGGATACCTCCAGGTCCAGCAGGGCTGCGATCACCGCTGTACCTTCTGTACCATTCCGTTCGGACGTGGCAACAGTCGCTCACTGCCTGTCGAGACCATCATCGAGCAGGCACGCCGCCTGGTGGACAGCGGGTACCGGGAACTGGTTCTGACCGGTGTCGACATTGCGTCCTGGGGCCGGGACATGACCGGGACCCCGCGGCTCGGCGACATGGTCCTGCGGCTGTGCACGGCCGTCCGTGACCTGCCGCGGCTGCGACTGACCTCGCTCGATCCGGCTGCGATCGACCCGGTGCTGCTCCGGATCGTTGCCGAGGAGCCGCGGCTGATGCCCCACCTCCATCTCAGCATCCAGGCCGGTCACGACCTGATCCTGAAACGCATGAAGCGACGGCATGCGCGGTGCGACGTGCTGACGCTGGCGCGCCTGCTGCGGCAACTGCGCCCGGACATCACGCTGGGCGCCGACCTGATCGCGGGGTTCCCGACCGAAACCGACGACATGTTTCGCGCCACTCTCGACCTGGTCGGCGAGGCCGGGTTTACGCACCTGCACGTGTTTCCGTTCTCCGCACGCCCCGGGGTTCCGGCGGCGCGCATGCCGCAGGTCCCGGTGGCGGTCCGGCGCGAGCGCGCGCGCCGGTTGCGCCGAACCGGATCGGTGATGCTCGCATCCCACCTCGAGCAACGGATCGGACGTCGGGAACGGATACTGGTCGAGCGCTGCGGAACCGGTCGTACCGAGCACTATCTCGTGCTCGAGACCGAGGGCGATCCTGCTCCGGGGAGCATCGTCGAAGCCGAGGTCAACGCGAGGCGCGGCGAACGGCTGCTCGGAACCCTGGTACAATGAGCGAAGCGACGCCGGGCTCCGGGCGCCGGGGTCTGTGGCAGCGGATCCGGTCGGGGCTTGAACGCACGTCTGGCAGGATCACCCGGGACATTGTGGCGCTGGTGTCCGACAGGCGGCTCGACGACGCCACGCTCGAGGAACTCGAGGACCTGCTGATCACCGCCGACCTCGGAACTGACTGCGCGGCACGTCTGGTTGCCGGACTCGGCAGGGAGAGGTTCGACCGGCGGGTGACCGATCTCGAGGTTCGGGCGTCCTTTGCCCGGGACATCGCCGGCATCCTCGAGCCGGTGGCGCAGCCGCTGGTACCGCGGCCGGAACGCAAGCCGCATGTCATCCTGGTCTGCGGGGTCAACGGCAGCGGCAAGACCACAACCATCGGCAAGCTTGCTGCCCAATGGGGTGCACAGGGCCTGTCGGTCTCCCTCGCTGCCGCCGATACCTTCCGGGCCGCAGCGATCGAACAGCTTGAGGCGTGGGGCGAACGTGCCGGCGCCACCGTGGTTTCCCGGCCCCGGGGGAGCGATCCGTCGGGACTTGTGTGGGATGCGCTCGACAGCGCCCGGGCCGGGCAAACCGACGTGCTGCTGATCGATACGGCCGGCCGGCTGCAGAATCGTACCGAACTGATGGACGAACTCGCGAAGATGGTGCGGGTGATCCGCAGGCAGTGTCCCGACGCGCCGCACGACTGCCTGCTGGTCCTCGACGGAACCGTGGGCCAGAATGCCCGGAGCCAGGTTGCCGTATTCCGGGAGATGGTCGACGTCAGCGGCCTTGTCGTGACCAAGCTTGACGGGTCGACCCGGGGCGGCGTGGTGGTGGCGCTGGCGCAGGAATTCGGACTGCCGGTGCATGCGGTCGGGCTCGGCGAGGGGCCCGAGGACCTGCGCCCGTTCGATCATCTTGCCTTTGCGCGCGGCCTGATGGGGCTCGACGAGGCGATGAACGGCCCGGGAACAGGAGGTGGGATATGAACGAGGCAATCCCGGCAACCCGGGTGGACGACGACGAATTCCGCACCCGTCTGCGCAGTCTGGACATGGCGCCGCTGTGGGACGTGATGGCTACCCTGGTCTCCCGCGAGCCGCGGACTCCCTGCGTGCCGGCGTTGTGGCGATACGACGCGGTCCGGCCGCTGGTTATGGAGGCGGGCGAGGTCATCACCGCGAAGGAGGCAGAGCGCCGTGTTCTCGTGCTCGAAAATCCCGGGATGCCGGGCATGTCCCGCATCACCCGGTCGCTGTATGCCGGGCTGCAGCTGATCCTCCCCGGAGAGGTGGCGCCGAGCCACAGGCACAGCCAGACGGCGCTGCGGTTCGTGATCGAGGGCAACGGGGCCTACACGGCCGTGGACGGCGAACGCACCATGATGCAGCCGGGGGACTTCGTTACCACCCCGCACTGGACCTGGCACGACCATGGCAACGAGAGTTCGGAGCCGATGATCTGGCTCGATGGGCTTGATATCCCTATCGTGTCGCTGTTCGATGCATCCTTTGCCGAACCGGGCGAGCGGGAAGAGCAGCAGCTGTCGCGCCCGATCGGTGATGCGCTGGCACGCTACGGCAGCGGTCTGCTGCCGGTGGATCAGGAACCTGGCGCCCTGTCATCCCCGGTCTTCAACTACCCCTACCTGCGCACCCGCGAAGCACTCGACGCCCTGTGCCGGGCGTCCGAGTGGGACCCGTGCCACGGTCTGCGCATGAAGTATGTCAATCCGCTGACCGGCGATCATGCGCTGCCGACCATGGCAACATTCATGCAGCTGCTGCCAGCCGGGTTTTCCGGGACCGGGTACCGGTCGTCGGACGCCACGGTGTATGCCTGTGTCGAAGGCACGGGCGAGACCGAGATCGACGGACAGCGGTTTCGCTGGGGGCCGCGCGACATCTTCATAGTGCCCAGCTGGATGCGTTCCGTGCATCGGGCCGGGGGCGAAGATGCGGTCCTGTTCAGCTTCTCCGACCGTGCCGCCCAGGAGCGGCTCGGGCTGTGGCGGGAAGCGCGCGAAAGCTGACGGCCTGTACAATCGGGACCACGCCCATGAGGATCGTTACCTGGAACGTCAATTCCGTCCGGCTGCGCCTGCCACTGGTGATCAGGCTGCTCGGGGAGCTGTCGCCCGACGTGCTGTGCCTGCAGGAGACCAAGTGTCCAGACGACAAGTTTCCGCATCTCGAGCTGATCGACGCTGGCTATCCCCACATCGCGGCCAGGGGCATGAAGGGCTACAACGGTGTCGCGATCATCGCGCGCCGGCCGTTTTCCTCGACCGTGGCGCTCGACTGGGTCGGGCGCGACGACAGCCGCCACCTGTCGGTGCTGCTCGAGGACGGGATCGAGCTGCACAACTTCTACGTGCCGTCGGGTGGCAATACTCCCGATCCGGAGGTCAACGACAAGTTCGACCACAAGCTGCGGTTCCTCGACGAGATGGCCGAGTGGTTCAGGACCAACAGGCCGGGGGGCCGTGACCTGGTGCTGACCGGAGACCTCAACATCGCGCCGTTCGAGCACGACGTGTGGTCCCACCGGCAGATGCTGAAGATCGTGAGCCACACCCCGGTCGAGACCGAGCGGCTGGCGACGGTGCGGTCGTCGCTCGGCTGGATCGACACCATACGCCACGTGATCCCCGAGCCGGAACGGGTCTACTCGTGGTGGAGCTACAGGGCGCGGGACTGGACGGTCTCCGATCGCGGGCTGCGGCTCGATCACATCTGGGTGACGCCGGACCTGGCATCACGGATTTCCGGCGGCTTCGTTCACCGCGAGGCGCGCGGCTGGGAGCGGACCTCCGATCACGCGCCGGTGGTCACCGACCTCGCCTGAGGATCCGGGTCACGCCGGTGGTGCGGCGTCGAGATCGTCCTCGATGAACGCCCGGATCACGTCCTCCATGGAGTCGTCGCGGACAAGGCCTAGGGCATCGGCCTTGTCGGTGTCGAACTCGGGCGGCCAGCCGTCGACGATGGCCTGGATGAACGGATCGGCACTCCAGTCAATACGCCCGGCGATCTCGTTCCCGGCCACCGCCTTGAGCGCATCTACCATTTCGCCCACCGACAGTGTGAAACCCGGGAAGGTCACCTCGCGCGACGGGCCCCAGTCGGACTCCGCGAGGTTGTGGGCGCGCAGCAGGTTCTCGATGATCGAGCGCGGCGAGGCAAGGAACATGCGCGACCGGGCGGCAACCGGACAGGTCGCCCGCTGACCCTGCAGGGGTTCGCGGATGATCGAGCTGGCGAAAGTGGACGCCGCCTTGTTGGGCTTGCCGGGACGGACCACGACGGTGGGGAACCTGACGGCACGACCGTCAACGAATTGCTTGCGGCTGTAGTCGTTGACCAGCAGCTCGCCGATCACCTTCTGGGTGCCGTAGGAGGTCTGCGGGGTCCGGGCGGTCATGTCGGCGATCGGTTCCGGCATTTCGCCGCCGAACGCGGCGCAGGAGCTGGCAAACACCACCCGCGGCCGGGTGCTGTGTCCGCGGCAGATCTCCAGGATGGTGCGGGTTGCGTCGAGATTGACCGCCATGCCGAGATCGAAATCCTCCTCGGCCCCCGCACTCACCACCGCAGCGAGGTGGAAGACGCTGTCGGTCCCGGCCGGAAGCGCCTGCTCCAGCAACGAACGGTCGCGCATGTCGCCGGTGAGCACGGTGACCCGCGGATCGTTTGCGGTCGCGTCGTCAGGCGGCGCCATGTCGAGCAGGATCATCCGTTCGAGTTGCCGCATGGTTCCGTCACTGCCGGCGAGCGCGTTCGACTCGAGCAGCCGCCTGGCCAGCTTGCGGCCGATGAAACCGGCGGCACCGGTGATGGTGACCTGCACCGCTCAGGCCTCCCGGAACCAGCCCAGCCCGGCGACGGTCTCGCCGCGGGGTCGATATTCGCATCCGACCCAGCCGTCATAGCCAAGCCGGTCCATTTCCTCGAACAGGAACGTGTAGTTGACTTCGCCCGTGTCGGGTTCGTGCCGTCCCGGGGTTCCGGCAATCTGCATGTGCGCGATGATGTCGATGTAGTCGCGCATGTGCACCGCGAGGTCCCCTTCCATGATCTGGCAGTGGTAGAGGTCGAACTGCAGGCGAACGTTGTCGGCTCCGACCTCCTCGATGATGCCGCGGGCCTGGGCCTGGTAGTTCAGGAAGTAGCCGGGAATGTCGCGCGTGTTGATCGGCTCGATGATGAGGGTTTTGCCGCGGGCAGCGGCAAGGGGAGCCGTGCGCCTGAGGTTGGCGACCAGGGTTGCCCGGTGTGCGTTCCGGTCCCCGCCGTCGGGAACCAGTCCGCTCATCGCGTGGATGCAGCTGTTTCCGAGCTCGTCCGCGTAGTCCAGGGCCTGGATCACCGCCCGTTCGAACTCCTCTTCCCGTCCCGGGACCGCCGCCAGGCCCCGTTGCCCGGATTCCCAGTCCCCCGGCCAGGTATTGAACAGGGCCTGTTCCAGCCGGTTCGCGCGCAGCCGGTCGGCAAGGTTGCCGGCGGCCCACTCGTAGGGAAACAGAAACTCGACACCCGCAAAACCGGCCCGGGCCGCGGCCTCGAACCGGTCGAGGAACACGTGTTCGGTGAACATCATCGAGATGTTGGCGGCAAATTTCGGCATGGTATCGGGACGTCCTTCACCTATCATCCGTGCATGCGCCCGACCCTACACGAAGCGCGGCCGGGCGACCACGCCAAGATGCGGGGAGGCGACATGGCACCGATACTCGGGTGTATTGCCGACGACTACACCGGAGCGACCGATCTCGCCAACATGCTGGTGCGCGGCGGGCTGCGCACCGTGCAGCTGCTCGGCGTGCCGGAATCCGGCGACGGGATCCCCGGGGAAACCCTTGATGTCGAGGCGGTGGTGATCGCGCTGAAGTCGCGCACCGTTCCGGTTTCCGATGCCGTGACCCAGTCATGCGCCGCGCTCGAGTGGCTGCGCCTAGCCGGAGCGCGGCAGTTCCTGTTCAAGTACTGTTCGACCTTCGACTCCACCGACGCCGGCAACATCGGACCGGTCACCGAGGCGCTGATGCAGGCGCTGGAGACCGACTTCACCATTGCCTGTCCGGCGTTCCCGGAAACCGGTAGGACCATTTTCAACGGACACCTGTTCGTCGGTGACCAGCTGTTGTCGGACAGCCCCATGCGCGACCATCCGCTCACTCCGATGACCGACAGCAACCTGGTCGACGTGCTGGCGCGCCAGATGACGCGTCCGGTCGGCCTGGTGCAGTACGCAACCATCGACGCCGGTGTCGATGCCATCCGCGATGCCTTCGCCGAACTCCGTGCCGAGGGGGTCGCCGTTGCCATCGTGGATGCGGTGAGCGACGCGCAGCTGCACCGGATCGGACGTGCGCTCGCCGGCTTACCGCTGGTTACCGGTGGATCGGGCATCGCGATCGGCCTTCCCGAGACCTATCGGCGCGCCGGTCTGCTGACGCCGGGAAGCGGAGCCGATACCGTTCCCGCCATCTCCGGGCCGGGGCTCGTGCTCTCGGGCAGCTGTTCGACGGCAACCCTCGCACAGGTTGACGCGTTTGCCGCCGGTCATCCGGCGCTGCGGCTCGACCCGCAGGAGCTCGCCGCCGGTTCCGCGGCGGTTGACCGGGCGATCGGGTGGGCCCACGAGCACATCGGGACCGGGCCGGTGCTGGTCCACGCCGGAGACGCGCCCGACCGGGTCAGGTCGGTCCAGCAGACGCTGGGCAGGGACCGGGCCGGGATGCTGGTGGAACAGGCCTTGGCCCGCATCGCGGTCGCGATGGTCGGCGATGGCGTGCGCCGGCTGGTGGTTGCCGGAGGCGAGACCTCAGGCGCCGTGGTCGGCGCCCTCGGAATCCGGGGGCTGCGGATCGGCCGGCAGATAGATCCCGGGGTCCCCTCGACGGTGACCATCGGAGAGCCGGGCCTCGCGCTCGCGTTGAAGTCCGGCAACTTCGGCGGGCCGGACTTCTTTGCGAAGGCGCTGACCCGGATGGGCTGAGCCCGGCCGATCCCGCAATGGGCGTTCTACCTTTCAGATGTCCTGGACCAGGTCCAGCAGTTCGCGGGTGCGGGTGACCCGGCCTTCCCACACCCGGTCGAACTCGGCGATCAGCTCGCCCAGTCCGTCCGACTGCATCGCTTGATCGACGGCCGCCTGGTCGGCGAACTCGTAGATGGCGATGTGGACCGATGCGTCTTCCTGGCTCCATCCACGGCGAGCGCGGACCGCGCCGAACGTCCGGGCCGCATCGGGCAGGTGCTCGGTCTCGTACCATGTGTCGAACCGGTCCCGATCCGCAGGTTCAACCCGGGCCCGGACCATCAGGCAAGGTGTCATGACGCGCCTCCTTCGTGTGCATGTCAGACAGGCCCTACCCCGAACCTGCCGAAGACCGCAACTCCTGCCGGTTCTTGCCAGCACGCCCTGGACGGGTGCACGGCAGGGAAGGGGGGCGGGCAAGCGATCCCGACGGGGTTCGGCGAGCGCAGGCGGGAGAGCGGTGTGGTCGGGCCCGTGATGCAACGACGAACGAAATCCGGGCCGTGGCTGATCGGCATCCCGGGGCCGGGCTCAACGCCGGCACGCGCCCGCCAACTTCCTGGAGGCTCCCGGACGCGTCCTTCAGCCGGTTGCCGCGCGGTCGACCAGCGTCATCACGGCCTCGTCATGCCCGGTCGAGGCCAGGGCGTTCGCGAATTGAAGGTCCGCCGTCAGCACCATCGCACCGGTACGATGCGCGAGCGCGAGACAGACGCCATCCCAGACCGGACGGCCAAGCGTCAGCGCCAGACGCACCGCATCGGCGGAGAGAGTCTCGTCGGCGCTCCGGCATGTTGGCGAAGGGCAGACTGCCAACGTTCTGGTGGAAAACCGGGTGCGCCCGGTGGGGATCGGGGGCGGCGCCGGTCCAGACAGCGTTCATGCGCGGCCAGATCCGTCCGGGTACGGAGCAGGAGCCGCCGCGAAATCCGAGATCGGCCAGCACCTGGTACATGTGGTCATTTGCCGAAAAAGTCCCCGGGCGAAAGTAGAGCGGGCGACGCCCCATGCCGGACCGCCACATGGAGATCGACTCCAAGAGGACCGCTCTCAGGTCGCGCTCGCCGAGTCCGCCGAAATGGGCCCGGTACTTGCCGTCACGGAACTTCCACGGGTGAAGGTGCAGGCCCTCGACGCAGCCGCCCCGGCCCTTCAGTTCCTCGAACAGGTCCGCCTGTTCGACCGCGACTCCCGGATGTATGAAAAAAGTCACCGGGAAGCCGAACTCGGCGGCCCGCTCAACATAGCCCCGAATGAACTTCTCACTGTTGGCACAGTTCTCCGGTCCCGTCGCCGTGGGGTGGGTGTCTGGCGTCGGGGGTTCCACGTCCATGGTGATGACGACATGCAACCTGTCCAGGGGCTCAATGCTCCAGGCCTGGCGCCGGCGAAGAAAGGGTATGCCGGTGCCGGCAGAACCGAGGCTGCAGCGGACGCCGAATGCTGTCAAACCGGGACAGAACGACCATTCGGGGCGGTCGCACCTGCTGTAGGTGTTGACGGTCGGCACGCGGGCTGCCCACAATAACCGACCCGTCACAACAGCGTTGGAGGCGAGGAAGATGTCTCATCCCGTACTGTCACGAGTTCTTGGGGCCGCCGCAATTCTGGGCGTCGCGCTCTCTCCGACCGGCCCGGCCGCCGCCGACGCGGAGGTCGTTTGGCGTCAGGCGACCGAGCAGCCCCCGGATAGCCTGGAAGGGCTCGGCCATCAGAAATTCGCCGAACTGGTCAAGGAGTATTCCGGCGGCCGGATGGAGATACAGATCTTTCCATCCGAGCAACTCGGTTCAAAGGACGCGGTCATCGACCAGCTCGCGGCCGGAACAATTCACATCTACAATTCGACTGCCTCCTACCTGCAGAAGTGGGAGCCGGCGATCAAGTTCATATCCGCCCCGTTCCTGTTCGAGAGCCGCGACCACTGGGCCCGCTTCATGGAGACGGACCTGGTCAAGGGCTGGATCAGAACGGTCGAGGAGAAGGGCGGCATCACGCTGATCGGCAACTACGTCTCCTGGCCGCGTGGCTCCTACCGGGTGATGGTCTCGCAGAAACCGATCAACTCGCTTGCCGACGTTCAGGGCCTGAAGCTGCGTATGCATCCCGACAAGCTGGCCGTGGCCGCCTGGACCAATCTGGGCGCCGAGGTGCGGGTGCTCGGCTGGACGGACGTGTATGAATCGCTCGGCCGCGGCATTGTCGAGGCGGTGAACTCGCCGGCAGCAATGGTCGAACCGATGAAGTTCTACGAACACGCCGGATACATCACCCGGCACGAGGAATACCATCAGAGCGTCGGCTACATGGCCAATGCCGAAGCCTACCATGGGCTGCCGGCAGATCTCAGGGACGCCGTGGACCGGGCGCACGCGGATTCCGGGGCCTATGAAGCCCAGCTCCTCGCTGAAAACACGCAGAAATCGCTCGACCGTGTGCTCGCGCAGGGCGTGCAGTATTCCGAGGCACTCGACCGCGGGCCCTTCATCGAGGCGATGGCCCGGTACTACATGGCCGAAGCGGAGGCCGGGCAGTTGCCGGAAGGCTTCCTTGAAGCGGTGGAGGAGGCCCGGCAGTAAACCGTCAAGGCCGGGTCAACCGGGTCAGGGGGAGGCAAGTGCGTTGGTAACGCGGGTCGAGCGGTTGCTCGCTCTTTGCGAGCGCGTGTTCTGGACCATTGCCAATATCTGCCTCCTCCTCATGCTGGCGGGGAACATGCTGCAGATCGCCCGGCGCGCGATCTTCGACAAGGGCATCCCGTTGGTCTTCCCCTGGACGGTATTCCTGTTCGTCTGGATGTGCTTCTTCGGCTGGTTCGTGGTCTATCGCCACGCCTCGGACATCACCGTGGACTTCCTCATCGACCGACTGGGCGAGGGCGCACACAAGGCCACCCGCTACTTCGTCAACCTGCTCGTCATTGCGCTCATGATCGTGCTGCTTTGGCACGGGCCGCAGGTTCTCAGTCAGCAGGTCGGCGACGTCATTGAGCTTGTGGAACTGGAGCGGTGGGTTCAGACGCTGCCGCTGTTCGTGTCCAGCGCTCTCATCATGGTCCATGCCTCCATGGACATCTGGCTTGCGAGCCAGGGCATTCCGCCTCGGCGTTCCCACGCGCCGACCCATTTCTGACTGGCGGAGGATGATGCGTGGGCTGGGTGCTGTTCATCGGGTTCATCGTCCTGATCCTGCTCCGTGTTCCCATCACGATGGCGATGGGCATGGCGGTGCTGGCGGCGGTCGTGACAGCCGGATTCTCAGACCAGCTCTACATCATGCCGCGCATGGTGGCCGATGGCGTGGAGAACCCGGCGCTTCTGGCAGTTCCATTCTTCATCATGGCCGGCAACCTGATGAACGCCGTTGGCATGACGGACAAGATCTTCAACTTCGCAAGTGCGCTCGTCGGGCATTTCCGGGCGGGACTGGCCCAGGTCAACGTGCTTGCCTCCATGATTTTCGCCGGGGTCTCGGGTTCCGCAGTGGCCGACATGGCGGGTCTCGGCACGGTCGAGGTCAAGGCGATGCGCGAGCGCGGTTATCCGGTGGAATATGCCGGGGCGCTCACTATCGCGACGGCCTGCATCGGCCCCATCATCCCGCCCTCCATCGCGCTCGTTATCTACGGGTACCTGGCCAACACTTCCATCGGACGGCTTTTCCTTGGAGGAGTGGTTCCCGGAATCCTCATCGGTCTGTCGCTGATGATCTACAACCGGATCGTGGCAACCCGCCGCGACTTCCCGCGGGAACCGCGCGCGAGCGTCCGCGAGGTCGCCACGCACGCCGTGGACGGAATCGCGGCCCTGGTCGCGCCGGCTATCATCCTGGGCGCAATCGTCACCGGCTACACGACCGCGACCGAGGCCGGCGTGCTGGCCTGTGCCTATTCGCTTCTTCTGGGAATTGTGTACCGGACGTTGACCTTCAGCAAACTTTGGGACGCCACCACCCGGACCCTCAAGGTCACGGCGGTCATCATGATGATCATCGGCTTCTCGCACGTGATGGGCTGGCTGTTGGCGATCGAGCAGCTTCCGCAGGCGATGGCGGAGGCGGTGCTGCTGACCACGCAGGACCGCCATGTCTTTCTGGCGTTGCTGATCGTCTTCCTGCTGGCCATCGGCTGTGTGATCGAGGGCGTGCCGGCCAAGATCATCCTGATTCCGATCCTGTTGCCGATCACCGACCAGTTCGGCATTGACCGGGTGCATTTCGGCCTGATCATTGTCTATGCGTTGCTGCTCGGGCTGGCGACTCCGCCCATGGGGGTCGGGGTCTACATCATGGTCGGAATCACCGGGAAGTCGTTTGAGGAACTGACCCTCGCGGTGCTGCCATTCCTCATCCCGCTGTCGATCGTGCTGATCCTGATTACATACATCCCGGAGCTCACGCTCTGGCTCCCGGATCTCATCATGGGTCCGCAGCAATACTGACCGTTCGGTTCCCCGGGGTCAGGAAGCATCCCGGGTCGGGTCGATCACCGGCAGGTCTGTCACGAACATGTGGCCCGGCCTGTGCGTGATCATTTCTGGAATGCGGATGGCGCGGGCGACGGCCTGGGCCGTGATCCCGCAGGCCCAGAAGACCGGCAATTCGCCGGGTCCGACCTTGTTTGGCCTTCCCCAGTCGATCCGCTCCAGGTCCTCGACGCCGATGCGGGAAGGATCGCCCGCGTGCAACGGCGCCCCGTGGGAACGGGGAAAGCGGCTCGTGATGCCGATGACCTTGATGAGAAGCCGCTCCGGGACCGGCCGCATGCTCACCACCTGCGGACCGCGGAAGATACCGGCCGGGCGGCACTGGATGCTCGAAACGTACTGTGACGGCCAGGCCTCTTCCCGGACGAGGTGCGGAAGCGCAATCCCGGCCTCCAGCATCACCTGGTCCACCGAGAGGTTGCAGCCGGTCAGGAAGGCGACATGATCGCTCCGCCACAGATGCCGGATGTCCGTCAGATCTTCGACCGCCTCGCCGTCGCGGTACACTCGGTAGGCGGGCACGTCGGTGCGGATGTCGGCGCCGGGAGCGCAAAGAACAGGCTCCGGGCTGCCCGGGTCAGTCACATCGATCAGCGGAAGCGGTTTCGGATTGCGCTGACAGAAGCGCATGAAGTCAAAGGCATGGCGCTCCGGCAGGATCGTGATGTTCGCCTGCTCATGGCCGAGCGCAAGGCGCTTGCTGTTGCCGGTCCAGCGCCCATTGCGGACAGCCAGGCGAACCTCGCTCGGAGCCACATGCTCAAGATCAGCGCGGGCCAGCGGTGTGGTTGACCCTGTCCTCATCGGAAACCTCGCGGGATACCGCTTCCTTGAGGGAGGGGAGGAACGCGAGAGCGGCCCTTGGCCGCTTCCCGCTGTGATGTGACGTAATCGGCGATCACGGAAAGGGGCGCGCCGCCACAGGAAGCCGCGAAGTATGACGGCGACCAGAGGACGCCCTTGTAGTAGCGACCGGTGATTTCAGGGCGGTTCTCGCGCAGAAGGCGGCTGGACACGCCCTTGAGACTGTTGACCAACCGCGACAAGGCAACCTTGGGTGGGTACTGCACCAGCAGGTGAACGTGATCGTCCTCGCCATCGCATTCGATCAGTTCCGCCTCGAAATCCCTGCAGACCTTGGCAAAGATCCGCGACAGGTCGCGTATGGCCGGTTCGGACAGCACGTCGCGCCGGTATTTGGTGACGAAGATCAAATGGACATGCAGCATGTAAACGACATGCCTGCCAGTTCTGTAATCCATGGTTGAAAGCCTCGGACCAATTGCTGGAATCGCAACATGATCTCTCGCGGTTATGTCTTCAAGCTGAAACCGACGCCTGCGCAGGCAAGCCTGTTCGCGCAGTTCGCGGGTGTGTGCCGCCTGATCTACACTCTCGCCCTTGAGCAGCGCCGCGACCATTACCGTGCCTATGGACGCGCCACCGGCAAGAGCGTCAGCTATCCGGCTCAGGCCCGTGAACTGACGGAGCTGCGCCGGGAATACGACTGGATCGCGGCGGTGCATGTCACGCCCCAGCAGCAGGCGCTGCGCGATCTCGACCGGGCATACGGCAACTGGTTCAAGGGCATCGCCCGATACCCGTCGCCTCGCAAGAAGGCCCAGAACGACCCCTTCCGCTTTCAGGGCCGTGAGATCGAGACCCGCAGCCTGAACCGCAACTGGTCGGAAGTGCGCCTGCCAAGGATCGGATGGGTGCGCTTCCGCGATACCCGCCC
>MKWU01001431.1_pt1 | contig 41086 bp, 32 predicted proteins | sample 809101 | NCBI WGS metagenome assembly MKWU01 (sample SAMN05860141, study PRJNA318959) | sponge metagenome | host: Aplysina aerophoba | place: Slovenia: Piran, Adriatic Sea, Gulf of Piran | collected 2013-05-07
TCCGGGAGGCGGTGCTGACCGGCGTACACCTGGGCAGTTGGGGACGGGATCTGGAGCCGGAAGGGTTGCATCTGGCGGAGCTCGTGCACCGCGTCCTTTCTGAAACGGATATGCCCCGCCTGCGCCTAAGCTCCCTGGAGCCGTGGGACGTTCCCGAGAGTTTCTTCGATCTTTGGCAAGCCTGGCCCGAACGTCTCTGCCCCCATTTGCACCTGCCGTTGCAGTCCGGTTCGGACCGAACACTGAGGCGCATGGCCCGACGCTGCACGCAGGCTGGATTCAGGGAATTGACGACGGCAGCCCGGGCTGTCGTTCCGGATCTGGTACTAACCACCGACGTGATTGCAGGCTTTCCGGGCGAGACGGAGCAGGATTTTGCCGACAGCCTGGAATTCATTGAGGAGATGGCGTTTGCGGACGCCCACGTGTTCCCCTTCAGTGCCCGGCCGGGCACTGCTGCCGCCGCCTTCGGCGATCAGTTGCCCAACACCGAAAAGAGCCGGCGCGTGCGGGAGGTCCAGTCCGTGGTAGCCGTCACCGGCGACAGGGAGCGCAGGCGCTTCCTCAATACCCGACGCAAGGTGTTGTGGGAAGGCGACGGTACGGCCCTTGACGACGGTGTCGGCACCCTTTGGCAGGGCTATACGGACAACTATCTAAGGGTAGAGACCGTGGTGCCAGTTGGTCAATCGCTGTCGAACCAAATCATGGACACACACCTAGCGGCCCTGGACGGAATCGTGTTCCAAGGTCGGATTGCCGCAGATCCCGCGTCATCCGGCAAGGGCATTTCCCGGATGCCTCAAGTGCAGGTCATGGGGCCGCACGGGCAATGAACGGGGAGGGGGACAGTCGTCTTCGGGCGGTCTGGCAGGCATCGTTTCCAAGTCCACCATACTGGGAACAGGCGCGGAAACCCGGGTTTTCGCGGCCTAGCCTCTGGGATACGACACAGTATCGAGGGCTTCCAGTTTCTGAGCCGCCTTCGATACGCGTTGGTCCCCCCGCAGGAGTAACCCTTGTGGCCTCCCATTGACCAATAGCTTGGTCAAAACCTTTCCATGAGCTTCGGTGAAGCGGGGTGGCACAGCCTCGCCAATCATCTCCCGGATCAGGTTTGAGCGGGACTGTTTGTGGGCATCTCCCCACTTGAAGTCTTCAGGCAGAGTCTGCAGCTTCTGGCACTCGAGAGGACTCAACACGCGGTTCTCGAAGGGGTGGATCGTCCGATCGCTTCCAATCCGGTTGCTGCCGGTTGTGATCGTGGCCGCGGGACGGTCGGGTGAGAGTCTCCGATAGCTGGAACGGCGAAACCCCTTCACCAGCCGAGCCTGTCCGTCCTCAATGACGTGGGGACGCTGCAACCGGACGTTGCAGGTAGGACAGCAAGCCAGATCACGTGGGAGGTCGGAGCTCCCGCACTTGGGGCAATCGTCGTTTTCCCAGGCACTTGCCCCGCTGCCTGCCGGGATCGCTTCCACCATGCGGTACTGTTCCGAACTCCATACCGGTACGAAGTGGAGGGATTGGTCGGAGCGTGCAGCGGAGACTGAACTGGCGTCCAGTGCGGGGAGTTCGAACGAGTGCAACGCGTCCCTCAAGGAAACAGGTTCCCCACCATAGTCGGGCGCATGTGTGGGCGTCGGATAGGGAACTGCACCGTATTCGTCGAGCAGTCGGAGGCATGTTTCCCCCCGCCGTACAAATGTGATGAACGACCGAATCCGGGTTTGCGGCACGCCGTAGTCCGCCAGGTCCGATACAAAGGGGAAGGCAACATACTCCTTCTTCAGTAAGGAAATCAGAAGCACCGCTGCGGACACTGCTTCCTGTGTGTGAGGATGCCGGACCTTCCGGGTCAGGAACGCCCGTACATTCTCTACCACGACGACCCGTGGCATGAGGGCGAGCGCGACCTCGGCGATCGGAACAACCAACAGGTTGCGCATATCCTTCGAGCCGGAGTCCGCATCCTCCCCTATCCCTCTTCTCGCGTTGGCAGTCGAAAGACCTTGGCAGGGAGGACACGCTGCCAGGAGGGCGGGGGGCTCGTGATCCCGCCGATCACGGTAAGCCGCAACGACATCCGGCCAAGTGTGCCGCAGGTCGCCTGGAATAGCCGTTGAATCCGGCAAGTTCAGGGAGGCAACCGCAAGCCGCCCTTGGTCGATCTCGGCCAAGACCTCGAACTGGAAGCCGGCTTTGGCGAACCCGATATCGCCTGCTCCGCAGTTCGTGAAGAGGCTTACGGCGCTCAGAGGCATCAGATCCCTTCTCTCGCTTGGGAAACGTCAGCGGCTGGCGACCCGTCGCTCTGAATCTCGTTTCGAATGGCTTTGAAGTGTTCTGCCATTCGGAAGTCGCCTTCTCCCCGTTCTTCGAGGATGTTGAGGAAGTCGCGCCAACCTGCCAGTGCTTTGTCCAGAAGGGCGTGCCAGTCGAGCGCGTACATGTCCTCCCGCCCCATCGTCTCGATCTTGTCTGCGAACTCGGGCTTGCTGTCCAGGCGATCGGCGACGATGTACCCCGTGATCTGCCGAAAGCGCGCACCTGTAGCCGTCCGAATTCTTGACCTGATTGACAACACATACCTCTCGAAGCGGGAGAGGTGGTCCCAGTCGACCGTTAGTCCCGGGCGGACAAATTCGAGGACAAGGAGATGCTGACCGCTAGCCATGGTTAAGTCCACTCTCCCTCGGTAGAGCTGGGCTGTCAAGTCAGCCGCGTCAGCCGCCTCCTCAATGATCTTCCGCAAGCCGGACTCCTTTGTGAATGTCTCCCACTCTGGTGAGATGAGCCACGGATTCTTGGCGATGAAGTCTCGTACGGCGTTTTCCAACTCCTTCGCCTCGATTCTCTTCCGCAGGCCTTGAATCGCCTCGAGTTTGGTACGGACCACTTCCACGGTTTGGAGAGCCGTCAGGACGCGAGCTTCCACCAACACATCGAGAAGAGAGGATTCGTCCAAGACTTCGGATTGAGCGATCTCGTCGATCAGGTCGTGGAGCCGCCCCTGCTCCCAGGCACCCAAAACGGCCCGTCCCAAGTCGTTGAACTGCGTTTCGGAGAGGGTTGGGATCCCACCGAGCGAGGTCAAAGCTCGCTTCACGGTTCTCTGCTCGTGGTTCGGCAAGAGATCGAGACGGTCGGCGAAGTCCACGAGACGTTCCTCGAGACGTCTCGTCTTCTCCACGGCCCTCTGTTTCGCCCACACCCTCAACACATGCCGAAGGCGTTTCTGGCCCCAGCGGAGAAGGGGTTGTCTCAGCCCTATCCCAGTTGACGCGCTGTCGCTCGGTTGCGATCAGGTCGGCTGGAAGCCGGTCGATGAAGTCGGCCACGACCTGACCCGCGAGGTACTCGGTGCCATGTTGTCCCGTGAGCCCGCGAGTCAGATTGAAGAAGAATGGCCTTTGCGCCAGCTTTCCGCCGGCGAAGACTGCGACTCCTCTCAACTCCTCTTCATCGATGGTGTCCTTTTGGAAGAGGAACCGCCATCGGATCTCCTTGCCGTCAACGGTCTCGAGCCCCCAACCCTTGTCGTCAATCTTCATTCCCTCGATGGGCTCGGGTAGATCCTTTGGAAACTGATATTCGAAGCCGGCGACATCGTACGATTGCGGAAGGGGCGTGTCTTGAACCGACACTTGGAAGTTCGCTTGCCCTTCATGGAGCAGGAACCTTCTTGCCATGCTGAGCCGAAACTGGTTCTCGGAGGGTGCCCGTTGGATCGTGAGGTTCGACAGCGTGACCGAGGTCCCGTGCTGATCCTTTCGTCCCTTGTCGGGAGGATCGTACGCGACGACATCGATCTCCTTTTGAACTGCTCTCGGTTCGTTGTCCGCCGTCAGGGCATCGAGGTCGAGGCGGAATACGGTTCTTTCCCCGGTCGCTTGGCTTACCGTTTCCACGGTCACAAGGCTCGCGATCCCGAAACCTGCAAACTTTCCGATGCCCTTTCGCCCAAGCACGGGTCTGCCCCCGGCCGTCTTTTCCTCGGCCGCGTCTCCTCTGCGGTTGCGGCCCACCGCGAGGTAGAGGCTCTGACACCCGTCGAAGTCCATGCCGATCCCGTTGTCGCGGATCACGAACGTGGCAGCAGGATCGGTGGCGGTGTCTGGTAGTGCGATCTCCACAGAGGTCGCGTCTGCGTCCCATGCATTCGCCACCAGCTCGGCGATTGCGTTGACGGGGCTCTGGTACATCTGTATCCCCAAGTGCTCGATCACACGGCCATGAAACTCGAGGTAGAGTTTTTTCCCGGCGGTGGTCACAGTTGCCTCGGATCCCGAAATCCCGGTCAAGTTGCTGTTGTCCTTTGGTGCACTCAGCTTCAAATTCGTCCGGCTGGGGATGAACGATCACAGAGACTGCGCGCGATCCAACGGGCAGTCATCCGCCTGCGTTCCTGATGACTACGCTGGGTTTCCTGATGCATCCATTGGTAGCCGAAGCGATCCCCAGAATAACTTCTCTCCCACTTGACGAAGGTCATCCTATGGAAGTCCCATGCGGTCGGCGGGTGTGGAACCGTTCGCAAGATCCGAACTAAGTTCCTAGCTTATTGATAATGATACACACCAAGCTAAACCTGAAGTCTGTTTGCGGATCCTGTCATCGGACCATCTCTGCCATGCCTACCGCGATCGTTCATGTCACTTTCTCCATCACCATCACCGTTGGAGATCATCCAGCCGATGCCGGCCCAGTTGAATTTCAGTAACCCCAGGAGCGAATCTCAGAAGAGGGAAAACACGTCGGGCACGGTCCTCCGCTAAACCATGAGACCTGGCCCCATGTGTTGTCGGGTCAGGGTGCCGAGAGGGCTAGCATGATGCACGCCAGGGCACTGATGCCGATGTACCTTGTGAGTCGGTTCATGGTTGGGCCAGTCCGCAGGATTGGGAAGGGCTAAGCGATTCCACTCCCTCCTCGCTCTGCAGCAACCCCGGCCTGATGCAGGTTTCCACATCGCAGCCGCGTCGTACACGATGACTTGCCATTCGGTTGCCGAGCAACTGACCGATGTTGTTGACCCGGAGGCCTTACATCGGACCGTCCCGCGACGGTGGAGGCCAGGGTTCAATCATGTGCCTGAACGCCTCTGGCTTGGGAGTCACGCCAAGTCCCGGACCGTTTGGCAGGTGGAAGTGTCCCTCCCGGCAGTCCATGTCGGTGTCCACCAGCCGCAGATTGCGGTGGAAGATGGTGTGCTGGAACTCGTGCATGTCGAAGTTGGGGATGGCGGCCGCAACATGCAGGCTGGCAGCCTGGCCAATGCCAATGCCTATGGTTGCATGCGGCATCACCCGGCAGTGGAAGGCGTCCGCCAGCAGACAGATGCGATGAAAGCCGGTGACGCCGGTGTGCAGCATTTCGGGCTGGATAATGGAGATGGCGCGGGCCTCGAGGCGCGGCAGGTATTCGTGTACCGTGCGCAACTCCTCTCCGGCTGCGACGGGGGTTTGCACGCTGCGCGCAACATGGGCCAGGCCGGCCACATCCTCGGGCTTGACGGGTGCCTCCGCCACGGCCAGCCCGTGCGGCTCCATGCTCCGGATGATGGTTACGGCTTCGCTGCCGGTGTAGCGCCAGTGGAAATCCGCCAGGATTTGCGGATCCGGTCCAATCGCCTCCCGCACGGCCCTGATCTCGGCCAGTTCCCCTTCGTGCGCCACGGCCCCGGCAAACTTGACCGCGCTGAAGCCTCGTTCCATCCAGCCCTTGGCGACGGCAGCCCTGGCCGGCAGGTCCGGTCCCGGCAGCCCCGAAACGTAGGCGGGCAGCCGCTTCAGGCGCCGGCCGCCCAACAAGTGGCATACGGGCAGGTCGAGCAGCCTGCCCCTAAGGTCCCACAGGGCCTGATCAATGCCCGCCAGGGCATCAAGCCAGAAACCGCCGAAGTAGCCGCGCACGCGGAGGCTGTCGTACAGGTCGTCGAACACCTCGACAACCTGGTGGGGATGGCGGCCCACCACCATGGGTTCGGCCAACTCCTGCACGATGGTGGCCACAATCTCCGGGGCCACGACGCCGAAGCACTCGCCCCAGCCCACCTGTCCCGCCCGGGTCGCAACCCGGACCAGCACGGTATGGTCGTGCACGCTGTAGACCGTGCGGTTGCCGGGACGGATGAACAGGCCCTTTGCGTTCGGTTCAACGCCGGGTTCCAACCCTCCCAGATAGGGCGTGGGCCGGGGAATGCGCAGGGGGAATGCCTCAACGAGTTCGACGGTGTCCATGGCAGGGCCTGGAGTTCAACTGGGAAGGGACATGGACGTTGGGCGGTCCGACGGCGGTTTCATGTCGCGGCCGGGACCCCGGACCGGGTTGGGATGGTCGTGATCTGCGTCCCGCGTCAGCCTACCAGAATCCCTCCCGGTCCCAAACCGATGCCGCATCCGTTCCGGCCGCGGTGGGGAGGGGTGTCGAAACCGCGGGATCGGCAACATTTTTCGTGTGCTACGATCCGGTCCCTGCCTCAGAATCATCATGCTGGATCCCTTCCGGATGGCAACAGTCCTGATTACGGGTACGAGCGGGTTCATCGGGCGTGCCTTGGCTGCCCACCTGCATCCTCGGCACGAAGTGTTGTGCCTCTCGCGCCAGGCGACGCCGGTCGAAGGTGTGACCGTCTTCACCGGTGATTTCGCGAACCCCGACGACCTGGCCCGGCTGGACGGCCGCGACGTGGACGTGCTGGTCCACTTGGCCGCCGTGACCGGAGGCTGTTCCGAAGAGGACGGGATCCGGGTGAACGTGCAGGGCACGCACGGCCTCCTGCGCCATCTGGTGGATCGCGGCTGCCGCAAGTTCGTGCTGGCCAGCTCGATTGCCCTGGTCGGGATGCAAAGCATCCACTTTCGACCGCTGCAGTTGCCGGTGTCGGACGAGCATCCCTGCCTCGACCGGGACGGTTACGGTCTGTCCAAGTACCTGATGGAAGAGGTGACCCGGTACTTTGGACGGCAGAATCCCGAACTCGACATCGTCAATATCCGCCTGGCGTCGATCATGCCGGACGATGCCAGGCCCGAACTGTTCTCGGTCGCCGATCCCCTGCGCGAGTGGGCCTTCGGCGCCCTTTCGCGCATGTACCTCAGCGATGCCGTCGAGTGTTTCTCGCTGGCCGTGGAACGGCCGCATCGGCCCGGCGTGCAGGTGATGAACGCCGTGGCCGCCACCGCCTGCACCGCCGATCCCGTGCCCGACCTCCTCAAGGCCTGGTACGGGCCGGACGCCGACCGCATCGACATGTCGCATTACCGGCGGCCGGGCCACGAGCGGGATGCGGTGTACAGCATCCAAAGGGTGGCCGACGAACTGGGGTTCGTGCCCAGGCGCACCACGATCTGACGGTCTGTCGGACGCTGTTGCCCTGCCAACAAACGTTGTTTCTTTTTCCGCAAGTCAAGGACCAGACACATGTCCCATCCAACTTCCCGCCGCACCTTCCTCAAGCTGGGCGCCGGCCTGTCGGCCGCTGCCGCGTTGGCCGCGTGCGCCGCGCCCGTCCCTGCCGGGGACGCAGGCGCGGCCATGCCGGAAACCGTCGAGTTGCGCCTGACCTTCTGGGGCGACCTGGCCGACATGCCCACCTGGAACTGGGGCATCGAGCAATGGAAGGACGAACGCCCGGATATCCAGATCAAGTGGGAGAACACCCCTTGGGGCGAATACTGGACGAAGCTCCAGACCGAGGCCGTGGCGGACAACCTGCCCGATGTCGTGGGTATGGTCTCCATGTTCTCGCAGCAGTACATCCGCCAGGGGTCGCTGCTCTCCTTCCAGAGCTATATCGACGCCGAACCGGAGGTCGACGTGGCCGACTTCTGGCCCGCCAACATGCTGGCCTACACCTGGCAGGACGAGATTTACGCCTTCCCCTACGACCTGTCGACGGTGCTGCCGATCTACAACAAGTCGATGTTTCTGGACAACGGGGTCGAGCTGCCCATCGGCGACTGGACCTGGGACCAATTCCAGGAGACCTGCATCGCGCTGACCCAGGACACGAGTGGCGACGGCAACACCGACCAGTGGGGTTGGCTCATGCCCAACCTGGCCAGCTGGACCATCGACATTCCCCTGTCGACCAACGGCGCGCGGTTCGTGTCCGAGGACGGTCTCAAGTGCCTGCTCGACACCCCCGAAGCCATCGAGACCATCCAGTGGCTGTCCGATCTGCGGCACGTGCACCAGGTCTCGCCCACGATTGCCCAACAGGGCGACGTGCCCCTGTTCGAATCGGGCCGGGCGGCCATGCACTGGGGGAATCCGGAACGGGTGCAGACAATCGCCTCCCGTGTCGGTCCCGCCCGCGACAACGAGAACTTCCTCTGGGATGTCGCCCTGTTTCCGATGAAGACGCAGCCCGGCAATTCGGTGCAGGGCGGCAGCTTCGCCATCGGCGCCACCACGGAAAACCCGGACCAGTCCTGGGAGTTCGTGAAGTTCTACACCAGTGGCCCGATCCTGGAAGAGATGGTGGCCAAGCCCAGTCGGGGCATCCCGGGCCGTGCCTCGATTGCCCAGGCCCTGATTACCGACGAGAATCCGGAGCACCAGCAATACTTCCTGGATGTCCTGGAGTACTCCATCTCGACCTTCATTCCGGCCTTCGCACAGGTCACGGCCGTGCTGGCCAAGTACATGGACGAGATCATGATCAACAACGAGCCGGCGGCCGCCATCCTGCCGCAGGCCGTCGAGGAGATTGATCCCATCCTGATTGAGACCGCCTGAGCCCCCGGGTTCCCGATGCGGCCTGCCTTCGGGGCCGGGTCGGGAACCCCTTGATTTCCCATCCATTGTTGGGGATGCCCATGGCAACGTCGGCTCCCGCCTGGCGCTCACCGGCCAACTGGCTTGGTCCCGAATACAGAAACCCGGCGCGGCGGCGCGAAATCCGGGCCGCCTTTCTGTTCCTGCTGCCCAACGTGGTGGGCTTCCTGATCTTCATGGTCGGTCCCCTGCTGGCCTCGCTGGGTTTCTCCCTGTTGGACTGGAACCTGCTCAGTGCGCCCGACATGGTATGGCTGGGCAACTACCTGGAGCTGTTCCGCGACGCCGAGTTCTGGCGCAGCCTGCGGGCCACGTTCTACTATCTGGTCGGCAGCGTGCCGCTGGGGCTGGTGCTGTCGCTGGCCCTGGCCTTGGCCCTGAACCAGCGCATCAGGGGCATTCGCTTCTTTCGCACCGTCTATTTCATCCCCGTGGTCTCCTCCATGGTGGCGGTGGCCCTGATGTGGCGCTGGATGTACAACCCCACGTCCGGCATCCTCAACTACATGCTCAACGAGACCTTCGCCTTCCTGCGCCTGCCACTGCGCGCGCCCGACTGGCTGCAAAGTCCCGTCTGGGCCATGCCGGCCATCATTCTCATGAGCGTGTGGAAGGGCATGGGCTACAACATGGTGTTGTTCCTGGCCGGCCTGCAGGGCATCCCGCGGCATCTCTACGAAGCGGCCGAAATCGACGGGGCCTCCAACCAGCGGCAGTTCTGGACCATTACCCTGCCCTTGCTGACCCCCACCACCTTCTTCGTCCTGATCATGTCCATCATCGGATCGTTTCAGGTGTTCGAACAGGCCTACATCATGACCCAGGGCGGTCCGGTCCGTTCCACGGTCACGACCGTCTACTACATCTACGAGAACGGCTTCGAGTGGCACAAGATGGGCTACGCCTCGGCCGTGGCCTGGGTGCTGTTTGCCCTGATCCTGGGCGTGACCCTGATCCAGTGGCGCACGCAGGAGCGCTGGGTCTTCTATGAGTAGCGGCACCATCGCGCCGCGGGCCACCACCGGCCTGCCGCGCACCCGGATCGAGACGCACTCCGGGCGCCGGCGCCTGCTGTGGCGGAACGTCACCGCCTATGGGGTTCTGTCGCTGGGTTCCGTGTTGATGATCATTCCGTTCCTGTGGATGCTCTCGACCTCGCTCAAGGACGACCGGCAGGCCTATGTGTTCCCGCCGATTTGGATTCCCTCCCCCGTGGCGTGGAACAACTATCTGGACACTTGGCAGGCCCTGCCGTTCAACCTCTTTTTCCTCAACAGTGCATTTGTCTCGCTGGTCCTGACCGTCGCGCAACTGGCGACGTGCTCGCTGGGTGCCTTTGCCTTCGCCCGGCTGCGCTTCCCCGGACGCGAGCGGCTGTTTGTCCTCTACCTCGCCACCCTCATGATTCCCTTCCAGGTGATCATGATTCCGCTGTTCGTGCTGGTCAAGGAGTTCGGCTGGATCGACAGCTACTGGGGCCTGACCATCCCGCTGATTTTCAGTCCCTACGGCACGTTCCTGCTGCGCCAGTTCTTCAAGACCATCCCGCTCGAACTGGAGGATGCCGCCAAAATCGACGGCTGCAGCTGGTTCCGCATCTACTGGAACATCATGCTGCCCCTGTCCAAGCCGGCCATGGCCACCCTCGGCATCTTCGTGTTCATGTGGAGTTGGAACAACTTCCTGTGGCCGCTCCTGATCGTGTCGTCCCTCGAGATGAAGACCCTGCCGCTGGGCCTGGCCTACTTCCTGGGCCAGTACACGATTTACTGGAACCTGCTGATGGTGGGAGCCACCATTGCCCTGGTGCCGGTCCTTGTGATCTTCTTCTTTGCACAACGCTATTTCATTGAGGGCATCACGCTAACCGGACTCAAGGGGTAGTCAACCCTGCAGTCCCGCATGCCTGCCTTCCCCGAGCCGTCCGTCCTGCGGAGATCCTCAACATGACACTCCAGGCCCTGATTGCAACCGCCGACCGCGTGTTCTCGTTGGAACGGTTCCCATTGCCGGCGCTGAAGCCGACCGAGGTCTTGGTGCGGACGCTGTACTCGGGCGTATCCGTGGGCACCGAGTTCATGGTGTTCCAGGGCAGGCTGGACTGGGGGCCGTTTCCGGTGTGCACCGGCTACCAGGCGACCGGGGAAGTGATTGGGGTCGGCTCGGAGGTCGATCGCTTCCGCGAGGGGGACGTTGTTTACTACAGGTCCAACGCCGCGCCCCTGACCCTGAACGGCACCGAGGTCAACCGTTGCTCGGCCACCCACGCCGACTTTGCCGTGGTGCCGCAGGACGCGGAGATAGAGCTGCTGCCGGACGGAGTGGACCCAGCGGTCGGGTCCATGTTCGTGATGCCGTCGGTCGGCTGGAACGCGGTTGACATGGCGGGCATCCAAATGGACGAACTGGTGGCCATGCAGGGCCTGGGCCTGATTGGGACCGGCGCCATGCTGGCCGCGCGCCTGCGCGGCGCGCGGGTGGTCGGAATCGAGTTGGACGAACGCCGGATGCAACTGGCCCGGGCATTGGGCATCGACCACGTCATCGATGCCCGAACCGAGGATGTGGAGGCTGCCCTGGAGGCAATTCAGCCCGGCGGTGCCGATGTGGCCTTCGAGGCCACGGGCCTGCCGCAAAATCTGGATTCGGCATTCCGCCTGGCCCGGCGGCACGGACGCTTCGTCTATCTGGGCAACCTGGGCAGTGCTCCTGTATCCTTCAACTTCATGGTGCCGCACACCAAGATGCTGACCTGCTTCTTCCCGTGCAACGACGGTCTCAAGCCGTGTCGGGATTCCGTATTGCGCAACATTGCGTCCGGTGCGCTGCCGTGGGGCAGGACCATCTCGCATACGGTGGACGCACAGGACGCCCCGGAGTTGTACCGGGCCATCGACGGCAAGGCCATTCCAGAATTGACAGGAGCTGTGATCAAGTGGAGCTGAACCGGTCTCGCGACTTTCAAACCCAACCGGGCCGGCAGAGGCCCGGGCGTTTCGCCCTGCAGGCGGCCCTGTGTGCGGTCGTCCTGGTCTCGCTGGTGTTGTCGGGCTGTGTCATGCCGGATACCGCCATGCCCGCCCAACCCGAACCGGCGGGCCCCGCGGTGTCGATTGCCGCCACCCAGTTTGAACCCGGACCGTGCTCGGACACCTTCGTTCGGCACGTGATGGACTTCGCGACCAACGTGGACGAGCGGCCTGTGCGCATGTTTTCCAGCAACGGATCCGGCCTGGCCGTCAACGATTTGGACAACGACGGTCTACTGGACGTGGTCATGGCCAACCTGGACGGCCAGAACGCCATCTTCTGGAACCGGGGCCGCATGGAGTTCGAACGGGCCGACATGGCGACCCGCAATACGCGGGCGGTCAGCATTGTCGACGTGGACGGCGACGGCTGGCACGACATCGTGTTTGCGCTGCGGCGCTACATTCCCGTGGCCTGGCTCAACCGGGAAGGTCCCGACGGCAGCCGGATGTTCGAGTCGCTGCCCCTCTCCCTGTTCAAGAACCGGTCCTACACCCAGGCCTGGGCCGACCTCGATCAGGACGGCGATTTGGACGCCGTCACCGTGACCTACGACGCGGAGCCGATGAAGGAGGAGAACCAGCCGGCGCCGACCGGCGGCGGCGGGGTCTTCGTCATGTACCAGAACAACGACGGTTCGCTGCGCTTCGAGCGCGAGCAGCTGGCGATCAAGGCGCAGGGCCTGGCCTTGCTGCTGTTGGACCTCAACGGCGACGGCCGCCAGGACATCCTGGTCGGCCACGACTTCGAACTGCCCGACCAGACCTGGGTCCGGACGGACGACGGCTGGGAAGAGACGACACCCTTCAGCGCCGTGGCTCGCAACACCATGGGCTTCGCCGCCGCCGAACCCGGCTCCGACGGCGTTACGCATGTGTTCGCGGCGGACATGATGCCCTTTTTCACCGACGAGGAGACGATGGCGCAGTGGGCACCGCTGATGGAGGACATGCACTTCGAGGTGGCCGGCAACCAGGTCATGCGCAACGTGCTCCAGGTCGAGACGGAGGACGGCGGCTACACCGAAATGGCAGAGGCCGCCCAGCTGCAGGCAACGGGCTGGTCCTGGTCCTCGCAGTACGGCGATTTGGACCTGAACGGCTACATGGACCTCTACGTGGTGAACGGCATGCACGCCGAGGAGATGTTCTCCCATCTCCCGGACTCCGAGCTGGTGGAGGAGAATCTGGTGTTCCGCTACACCGGGGAGGGATACGTCTGGGAGCCGGACTGGGGCCTCAACGCCACGGAAGGCGGGCGCGGCATGATGATGGCCGACCTGGACAACGACGGCGACCTCGACATCGTGGTCAACAACCTGATCAAGCCGTCGGTCATGTTCGAGAACCAGCTGTGCACCGAGGGCCAGTCGCTGCAGGTTGACCTGCGCTGGCCCGGCAGCGGGAACACGCGGGCCCTCGGTGCCGAACTGACCGTGTGGTCCGGCACCGATTCCTACTCGCGCACGATTCGTTCCAACAGCGGATACCTGTCGGGGGAACCTTCCCGCGTCCACTTCGGCCTGCCTTCCGGAGCTTCGATGGACCGGCTGGAAATCCGGTGGCCGGACGGCGAAATCTCCGAAGTGGGAGGCCTGGAAGGCGGTAGCCTGTTGACGGTCACCAGGGAATAGGCCCCCTGCCGGAATGTGCCCCGGACGCCGCCCTAGGCGGTGTCCGGGGCTCGGGCGTCGTCGCCTGCCGGCCGGTCCGATCCGGGCAGCAGGATCGCAAACTCGCTGCCGCCGTCGGGAAGACTGTGATAGCGGATGTCCCCGCGGTGCCGGCGTACGATATTGCGTGCCAGGCTCAAGCCCAGCCCGCGGTTGTTGAGGCCTGGATTGTTGGTCGGGTCCACCCTGAAGTAGGGGTCGAAAATCGCTTCCCGGTGCTGCGGCGCCACCCCCGGTCCCGTGTCCCTGATGCGGATGGTGCGCCACGCTTCCGAGCCGCCGACTCCAATCGTGACCGCACCCCCGTCTCCGGTGTAGTTGATGGCGTTCAGCACCAGTTCCAGCAACACGTCGTTCTTGAAATAGACCCGGTCCACCTCAACGCTTTCCACGCCGTCCAGGGAATCCAGGGTCACCTTGACGTTTCGATCGGCGGCCACTTCCTCGACGCTGGCCAGGACCTGTTGGACAAGGGGCTTCAACGCCACCGTTTCCAGGTTCAGTGCCACGTGGCCGGTTTCGGTGAAGAGCGCGTTGAGGGACCGGTCACTCATTTCGAGCAGCTCGGAGACGTTCTGCTTCATGTCCGCGGCCACCTCGGCCGCGAACCTGTCCTTGCGCACATGCCGTGACAGGGTGGCGATGTCCAGTTCCAGGGCGCCGAGCGCGTTGCGCAACTCGTGGCTTAGGTTGGATGCCAGCTGCTGACGGACCTCCCAGCTGTGGCCCAGGCGGCGCTGCAATCCTCGGAAGGCATCGCGCAGGGCGCTGATTTCCGTGATGCCGCGGGTGTGCCTGACCTGGACCGGACGAATGATCTCGGTGTCGCTCTGGATCCCGCGGATGGACTCCGTGATGTGGGTCAGCGGGGCCGTGAAGAACCGGGCAATGCCGTAGGTGGCAGCCCCCAGCAGGCACAGCGAGGCGAGAATTGCCACAAAGAACGTGCTCCACAGTTGGCGATGCACCTCCTGCAGGAACTCGCGGGATTGGATTACCTCCACGTAGGCGATGGCGCGCTGGTCCATGACCTGGAAGTCCTGGGAGCGCTGGTCCGGGACCGGTGCCAACACGGGGACCATGGCGACCCACACGGACTGGCGGCGACAATCCTGGCAGGTCCACGTCCTGCGGGTCCCGGTGTCCGGGTCGTCGACAGGTTGGCTGTAGCAGAACTCGCCGGCAAACGTGAAGTCCTGGGGGGCGGTGTCGGCGGTGCGGAGGCTGGCGTTTGCGACCAGACGGGCGCGCTCGTGCAACGAAGCTTGGTACTCCTCGTTGTGCAGGTCGCAGGGCACCATCGCGGTGGCCCGCACACTGGTGGACGACGTTTGAAGGTTGCCGTTGTCGTCCGGGACCAGAATGCGGACATGGCTTTCGGGTTCCGCCAGGATCAGGATGTTGCCCGAAGCCAGTACAGTGAGCAGGGGATTGCCCAGCATTTCGGTGGCCTGTTCCGATACCGAGACGGCCTCTCTGACCAGCCGAACAAGGAATCGATATTCCACCTGGCGCCAGGACAGTTCGGTGACCAGGGCCAGGGTGCCGGCCACGATCAGGCCCAGGGCCAGAATGTTGACCAGCAACAGGTAGTGCCGCAGTCGCATGGTGTCGGACGGGGGGCGGACCGGCCGGGCCCCGGTTAGGAGGACACCAGCCGATAGCCCTTGGTGCGCACGGTTTCAATCAGCTGTTCCGAGTTGGAGTCCTGGCCCAGCTTCTTGCGCAGGTAGCAGATGTGGGTGCGGATGTTCTGCTTGTTGGTCTGGTCGAAGTGGCGGGCCGATTCCCCTTCCGCATCGCACAGCACTTCATAGAAGGTCTGCAGGGAAACCGTGTTGCCGTTGTGGCTCATCAGGAGGCCCAGGTACCGGCTCTCGATGGGTGTCAGCCGGACATCCATGTCCGCGTACCGGGCCTGGTTCTCATTGGGGTAGAGCGTAAGGTCCAGTTCCGGGAGTTCCAGGATCTCCGCCAGCGGCTCCCGGCTGCGCCGGACGGCGTCCGCTTCCAGCTGCCGGCGGACAATGGCCAGCAGTTTCTGTTCGTCGTCCCCCTTGCGATGGAAGTGAAGTGCGCCCCGGTTCAGGGCGTCGATGTAGGTGGAGTTGACCTGTTCCTCGGTTGCCTGCTGACCGGAAATGACGACCACAAAGGGGTCCCTGGCCTTGTGCTCCATGCGATCCAGTAGTTCGAGGCCGTCGATGCCGGGGAGCTTGATGTCCAGGACCACCACGCTGGGCTGGTGCAGCGTAATGAGCCGTTCCCCCTCCTCGGCACTGTCGCAACTGATGATGTGGACGTCGGGCAGGTGGCTTTCCAGGAATCGCTGGGCCGAACGACGAAAATAGCGGTCGTCGTCAATCAAAACGAGCTTTGTAATCATGGCTGATTTGCAGTGTGGTGTGTCCGGCGGGAACGGAATCATTGTAGCCATTGGTTCCGGAATGTGCCGGCCCGGTGTCACATTCGCCCTGGGCGGACCGGTTTCGGAATTGGGCCGGGCCATCGCACTGCGATGGGGAAGCGGGGTGCCAAATGGCACAACCCCGCGCGATGCTGTCCGCGGGCCGGGTGAAACCTATAATTCGAAATTCTGAGCCATCCGGATGATGCCCCGTTCATGAACAACGAGTTCCGCATTGAAAAAGACAGCATGGGCGAAGTCGCCGTGCCCGCCGCGGCCCTGTACGGAGCCCAGACCCAGCGCGCGGTCGACAACTTCCGTATCAGCCCTTATCGGTTTCACAGGCTCTTCCTGCAGGCACTGGCCCAAATCAAGCAGGCTTCGGCCTTGGCCAACCACGAACTCGGACTGCTCCCCGAAGGGCGCGTCGCAGCCATTGCCGAGGCAGCGGCGGCGGTGGCGGACGGGCACCACGACGGGGAATTCCCGCTGGACATCTTTCAGACGGGATCCGGGACCAGCACCAACATGAATGCCAACGAAGTCATCGCTGCGTTGGCCGAACAGGCATCGGGGATTGCGGTCCACCCCAACGACGACGTCAACATGTCGCAAAGCAGCAACGACGTCATTCCCAGCGCCATCCACGTCAGCACGGCTGCGGCGGTCCGTGAATTGTCCGGGGCGCTCGATGGCATGCTTGCCGACATCGACAGCCAGATTGAGGCCACCGGCGATGTGGTCAAGACGGGACGCACCCATTTGATGGATGCCATGCCGGTGACACTGGGGCAGGAGATGGGGGCTTGGCGGCATCAATTGGAGGGATGCCGCGCAGGACTTCAGGAAGGATTGGCCGGTCTGTCCCAATTGCCGCTGGGCGGGACGGCGGTTGGCACCGGCATCAATGCGCATCCCCGGTTTGGGGAGGTTGCCTGCCGCCACCTGTCCGATCTGGCCGGAGCCGCGTTTGCCAGCAGTGCCAATCACTTTGCCCGGATTGCCGGACAGGAGGCGGCCGCGGATGCCGGCAGCCGGATGCGGTCGCTGGCGGTCTGTCTGATGAAGATTGCGAATGATCTGCGCTGGATGAACAGCGGGCCCATCGCCGGCCTGGGCGAAGTGACGCTCCAGGCGCTCCAGCCTGGCAGCAGCATCATGCCCGGGAAGATCAATCCCGTGGTGCCGGAGGCGGCCGCCATGGTGTGCGCCCAGGTCATGGGCAACGATGTCACGGTGGGCATCGCAGCCCAGTCCGGGGTGTTCCAGCTCAATGTAATGTTGCCCGTCATCGCCCACAACTTGCTGGAAAGCGCCGGCTTGCTGACCGGTGCGGTACGGGTCCTGGGCAGTGCGATTGCCAATCTGACCGTCAACAGGGAGCGCATCGAAGCCGCCACGAGCCGCAATCCAATCCTCGTCACGGCCCTGAACCCGGTCATCGGCTATGAACTGGGAGCCTCCATCGCCAAGCGGGCCTATGCCGAAGACCGGCCGCTCAAGGATGTGGCCCTGGAAATGACGGATTTGTCCGCCGAGGAACTCGACCGGCTGTTGGATCCGGCCAAGCTGACCATGGGTGGCATTGCCGGCTAATGCAGGGAACCGCAGGGACTGTGCCGGCAGTCTGGATTGGTGGCCGGTGCGGATATTGACGGAGCCCCCAGGACCGTCCCGCACCGCGCTTCGAGCGTTCCGCCGAACGCGACGCATGGGGTCGGTGGTGGGCGCTGTCGAGATCTGCCGTTACTGCTGCACGTAGCCCAAAGGATTGACGTTGGCGCCGTGCAGGCGCAGTTCCAGGTGGAGGTGGGGGCCGGTGCTGTTGCCCGTGCTGCCCAGGGTGCCCAGGACTTCTCCCTGGCGCACCGCCTGGCCCTGCCTGACGTAGACCGTGCTGAGGTGTGCGTACAGGGAGGTGTAGCCGTTGCCGTGGTCCACCACCACCATATTGCCGTAGCCGTAGTTCCATCCGTAGGTGGCGTAGGCGACCGTGCCGTGGTCCAGGGTTTTGATGGGGGCTCCGGTGCGCGAGGAATAGTCGATGGCCTTGTGCGCGTCCCAATAACCCTGGGTTATGTGGGAGCGGTCCAGGGGCTTGACAAAGATGCCGGTGGCGGGCAAGGCACCGGTCGGCGCCTTGATGTTGAAATTGATGGAGGCGCCCCTGGATGCGGTGGGCAGGAGCGGCTTGACGCCGCCCGGAATCATCAGATCCATGCCAACCCGCAGTTGGGTGGCCGAGCTTGCGAGTCGGTTGGGTCCGTAGGACACGATGTCGTTGATGTCGGCACCGTAAACGTTGGCCAGTTGGGACAGCGTGTCCCCCGGAACAATGCGGTGCATGGCTCCGTCCACGGCCGGGATCATGAGCACGTCGCCCACGGACAGATGGGAAATGTCGTCCAGCAACGGATTGGCCCATTGGATGGTGGTGCGCTCGAGGCCGCGGCTGGCGGCCAGGCCCCAGACGGTGTCGCCCTGCTCGACCACATAGCGTTCCAGCCCTGTGGCGGGGTCCACCCGGCTCGCGGCGTCCAACGGTCCGGCGGCGTCCTGGACTGGATTCAGGGCGGTTCGGGGAACGGGCCTGTTGAGTTGAGCCAACAGCCCGGCGGTGCGCGTGCTTTCGATGATGGCCGACGTGTCCAACTCTGCGCCGGCAACCGTGGAACGAAAAGCCGTGATCGACAGATCCTCCAGCGGATTCAGCAGGTCCACGTTGGTCTGGAAGACTGCCACCGTCACGAGAATTGCAAACACCGTGGCAATGGAGATCAAGGATCTGAACTGCCGGAGAACATTGATCCAGCTGTGCGGAGCCGCGCGCAGCAGCGGCATCTGCTCCAGCAGCAGATGGGTGGAGGTTGTCCCGGGATGGTTGGGACTTGATGGCCGGGGCCGCAACAGGGTCGACATCGCTCAATCGCCTGAGGATGGACGTCGGCTGCGAGTGTAGCACGCCACCGGCGCGCCCATGGGAGTGGCGCATTCCGTGCCGGCCGGCCGTCCGGACCGGCACCGCCGGTCGGGACGCGCAGGCCGGCATCGGCACACCCTGACTATAAGGTCAGCTTGGACAGGAAGTCCGCGTTGTTGTTCGACTTGCTTAACCGCTCCAGAATGGGCAGGATGGCTTCCTGGCTGCCGCCCACTGCGTCGATCATCCGGCGCAGGGTGAAGACCTGGGTCAGGACTTCGGGATCCAGGAGTTTCTCCTCCGCGCGGGTCCCGCTGCGCTCCACGTCGATGGCGGGGAAGATGCGACGTTCGGCCAGCTTGCGGTCAAGGTGCAGCTCCATGTTGCCGGTGCCCTTGAACTCCTCGTAGATCATGTCGTCCATGCGGCTGCCGGTGTCAACCAGGGTGGTTGCCAAAATGGTTAGCGATCCGCCCTCCTCGATATTGCGCGCCGTGCCAAAGATCTTCTTGGGCGGATAGAGTGCGGCCGGATCGATGCCGCCGGACAGCGTCCGGCCCGACGGCGGAACCACCAGGTTATAGGCCCTGGACATGCGTGTGATGCTGTCCAGCAGGATGACCACGTCGCGACGGAACTCGACCAGTCGGCGCGCCCGTTCCAGTGCCATCTCCGAGACCCGCACATGGTTGGCCACCGGCTCGTCGAAGGTGCTGGAGAACACCTCGCCCTGCACCGAGCGTTCCATTTCCGTTACCTCTTCGGGCCGTTCCCCGATGAGGAGCACAATCAGGGTCACGTCCTCGTGGTTGGCGGTGATGCCGTTGGCGATGCGCTTGAGAATGGTCGTCTTGCCGGCCATCGGCGGCGACACGATGAGGCCGCGCTGTCCGCGCCCGATCGGGCACAGCAGATCGATGAGCCGTGTGGCCAGGACGCTGGGCTGGGTTTCCAGGTACAGCTGTTCGTCCGGAAAGATGGGGGTCAGCCGCTCGAAGCGGGGACGCAGCTTGGCGTCCTCGGGCTCCATGTCGTTGACGGTCTCGACCTTAAGCAGGCCGTTGTAGCGCTCGGACTCCTTGGGCTTGCGGAACTGGCCGATCACCATGTCGCCCGTCCGCAGGCCAAACCGGCGGATTTGACTCTGGCTTACATAGACATCGTCGCTGCCCGGCAGCAGATCCTCTGTGCGCAGGAAACCGATGCCGTCCGGCATGATCTCGAGGACGCCGCCGCCGAACAGGTTGCCTTGCGCCTCGGAAATGTTGCGCAGGATGTTGAGCACCAGATCCCGTTTCGTCTGTCGGGTGGCCCTGCGGACATCGTGTTCGCGGGCAAGCGCGACCACTTCGGCCGGCGACATGGCATACAGGCCCTTGTAGGTGTAGCGGGGACGGGATCGGGACCGGCGATCCGCGTCTTTGGTTCGCGCCATTCAGCGTCTCCTGCTGCTGGGCAGTTTGACCGACAAAGTGACCGCTGGCACGCGGCCGATTCGCAGGCAATCCACAGTGCCAATGATAGCACTGAATTTCTAGATTGTTCCTGGAAAAGAAAGTGGATTGGCGGCGGGCCGTCGTATCGGCTCAACGGAGCCAAGGACTGGGCCGGCCTTGCGCGGTGCTTGGCGTGTGCGCTCGGCTGAATCAGGTAAGGGGGCGAGCGAGGTGCTGTTGCGTGGGGGAGAGAGGGACGGAAATCCGCAGCCCGCGCGGTACGGATCCCATTCGTTGATAGTCTAGCACACGCGGGGCCATGGAATAATCGTTGTTTCCATCCGGTTGGCAAGGATTTCAAACGGAGTATGCACGTGACCACACCTGAAGAACTGATGGCCGCGGCCAAGGTAGTTGCAGCCAATGCCTATGCTCCCTATTCCGGGTTCCGCGTCGGTGCCGCTGTGCTGGACGCAGATGGCAGTGTCACTGTCGGCTGCAATGTAGAGAACGCCGGCTACGGCTCCACCATCTGCGCCGAACGCACCGCCCTGGTCTCCGCGGTGGCGCTGGGCCGGACGCAACCCGTTGCGTTGGCCGTCTACACCGAGCCGGGAGTTTCGCCCTGCGGCAGCTGTCGCCAGGTCATGGTTGAACTGGGTCCGACGATGCAGGTGTACCTGGGCAACGCGGAGGGCCGGCTGGTCAGCACCTCGATTGCGGAACTTCTGCCCAATTCCTTTACCGAATCAGACTTGGAATAAGGCTCCCAACCCGCTCAGCGCGGAAAACGCTGGGCCGGGTGGACCGGCAGGCCCGAACCCTCCCAGGGGCCCGGCGGTCCGTCCGTGAGCGTGGTCCAGCATTCATCCTGGTTGTAGACCCGGAACCCCAGCCTTTGATAGTTGGGCAGGGCGGCCGGGTGATCCAGTTCGCAGGTGTGCAGGCGGACGCGCGCCACCTCGGGCGCCATGTCCCAAGCGTGGCGGACGGCCTCGGAGAGGGTCCAGGTGCCATAGCCCTTGCCTTGGAATTCCCGCATCAGGCCAAACAAGGCGATTTCCACTTCCTGCCACTTGCGCCGGAGTTCGAAGTACCCGATCGGCGTGTCTTTGACATAAAAAACCCAGACCTGAATCCCCGGGCTTGAGAGGTAGGTTTTCCACCGCTCCCAGCTCCAGTGGTAGCGATCGGTCCAGTACCAGTCTCCGCCCACCGCGGTGAGCAGAAACCGTGCGAATTCCGGCGAGGGGTGTCCTGTCTGGCGCAGTACGATGCCGGCCGGCCGGCGGGCAATCGGTTTCCAGTCGCGGCGGCTGGTCATGTGCAGGTACCAGCGCCACATTTTCACCTTGCGGGACTTGGGCTTCAACGGGATCATGGCTTCGGCAGTGCGAATTTCTGGAGCTTGCCCAGGGCATTGCGCGGCAGTTCGTCCACAAAGTGGCAGGCCCTGGGGGCCTTGAAGCTGGCCAGGTGGCTGCGGCAGTGGTCGATCAGGGATCCGGTGTCCACCGGCCGGTCCGCCACCAGGAATGCCACGGGCACCTGTCCCCATTCCGGATCACCCCGGCCCACGACCGCGGCTTCGCGGACACCGTCGTGGGCAATCAGGATTTCCTCAATCTCGCGGGGATAGACATTGATGCCGCCACAGATGATGAGTTCATGTCCCCGGCCCAGCAGCGTGAGGTAGCGGCTGTCCGGGTCCAGGACGGCCATGTCGCCGGTCCGGAACCACAGATGGCCGTATGCGTCCGGCACGAAGGCTGCCGCCGTGGCCTCGGGATTGTTCCAGTAGCCCTTGAACACATGGCTGCCGCGCACCAGCAGCCAACCCTCCGTGCCCGGCGGGACCGGCCGATCGTCGGTGTCCACGACCCGTGCCGACACCCCGGGCAGCGGCAGGCCCACCGACCCGGGGATGCGCGGACCGGCCAGCGGGTTGCTGAAGTTCATGCCGGTTTCGGTCATCCCGTACCGTTCGAGGATGACATGGCCGGTCAAACGCTCAAAGGTTCTGTGATCCTCGGCGGCCAAGGGTCCGCTGCCGGAACAGAACAGGCGCATCCGCGGAAACTCTGTCGGGGACATTGCCTCAAGGGCCCGGATCAGGCGGTAGTACATGGTGGGCACGCCGAAGAACAGGCTGGCGTGGGCTTGGGACAACTCCCCGATCGTGGCTTCCGCGTCGAACGAACTGTGCAACAGGACGGTGGCACCGGCGGCCAGGGCACAGGTCAGTCCAACCTGCAAGCCGTGTATATGGAACAACGGAAGGGTCAGCAGCAGTACGTCGTCCGGGCGCCAAGCCCAGGCCGCCAGCAGGCCGGTGACCGTCGCCACCATGTTGTTGTGGGAGAGCATGGCTCCCTTGCAGCGGCCGGTGGTGCCGGAGGTGTACAGCAGCGTGCATGTGTCGTCGCCGGACAAGGGCGGTGAATCGGCCGATTCATGCGGCACCGCATCGGGTTCGAGACCGTGCACCGGAATCCGATTGCGCTTGATCCCTGCGATGTCTGCCAGATGGTGGGTGCAGGTGCTGTCGGCAAGGATCAACGCCGGTTGGCAATCCCCGACGATGTGTGCCAACTCGGACTTGCGGTACCGGGTGTTGACGGGAACCAGAATCGCGCCCGTCTGCCAAACCGCCAGGCAGGCGACCACAAAGTGATCGGAGTTGGCCGCCATGATCATGACCCGGTCCCCTCTGGCCAGTCCCTGTCCGAGGAGCCAGGACGCAAAGTAGGCGGCTTGCCGGTGCAGTTCGGCGTAGGTCCAGCGGCGGACAGCGTCCGCCGCCGCAAACTCCAGCGCGCACTTGTCCGGGGTTTGATGCAGGGGGATGCGCAGCAAGTCAGGCAGGTTCATTGGCGCCTGGGGATGGAAATGGAGGGCTGGAAGGTACCGGGAGGCGGGCGCGTGGCCAGGTGAGCCGGTACAGTATATGTAGAGCTTGACCGTTGGCCACAGTCGCGTTTGGGGGACCGGCGGCCGGAATCATTGCAAACCCGCCTGGTTGTCCAACCCTCCCACTTGAAGCACATGCCCACCTTGCCCACCGCGGTCTCCTACAACGAGGAGAGCCGATGGCACACCCATCCGCAGCACCCGGAACACGCTGGTCGCCTGCAGGCAATCCTGAACCTGCTTGACGTCGACGGGATGCCCGGGCTGGCGATGTCCGTGAACGGGCGGGTGGTCGGCGAACCGGACCTGCTCAGGGTGCATTCACCGCTGCATTTGGAGCGGGTGCGGGACACCGAGCGGGCGGCCGGCCTTCAATGGCTCGATGCCGACACCTACGGCAATGAACACAGTTGGCAGGCGGCGCGCCGCGCCGCCGGGACTGTCGTCGAGGTGACGCGCCAGGTGTTGGCCGGCAAAGCCGTGAACGGCATGGCACTGGTGCGCCCGCCGGGTCACCATGCCACCCCCGACCGGGCCATGGGGTTCTGTCTGTTCAACAACATCGCCGTGGCCGCCGCCTGGGCGTTGGCGGAGACCGACATCAATCGGGTCCTGATCCTCGACTTCGACGTGCACCACGGCAACGGGACCCAGGACATCTTCTGGCGCGATCCATCCGTTCTGTTCGTGTCGCTGCACCAGAGCCCGTTGTATCCGTTCACCGGCGACGCGTCCGAAACCGGCGGATCACAGGCGGAAGGCCTCAATTGCAACTTGCCGTTGCCGCCCGGTGTCGGCGACAAGGGTTGTCTGAGGATGCTGGACGAGGTCGCCGTGCCGCTGGCGGAGGCCTTCGCACCCGATTTGATTCTGGTCTCGGCCGGATATGATGGCCACTGGCTGGATCCCCTGGCCCACATGCAACTTACGGTTGCCGGCTACGCCGCCCTGGTCCGAAGACTCATGGAGTTGGCGGCTGTGCTGTGCCGGAACCGATTGGTCCTGGTCCTGGAAGGAGGCTATCGGCTCGAAGTCCTCGCGCACGCCGTGGTCAATTCCCTTGCCGCGTTGGCAGGCGCAGACGATCCGGATGATCCCTTCGGTGCGCCGCGACAGGATGAACGCGACATTGCGCCACTGATCGCGAGGTACCGCAGCCAGTGGTTCGGTGGCCGCTGATGACATTTCCCTCCGACGCGATGCAGCCCGGGACCCGGCCAACGGGGGTTCCGTTGGACTGGTGGATGGGCCGATTGGACAAGGTCCTGGAAGCCGGCGCCCTGGACGATGCCACGATGCTGGTCCGGGGGCTCTTGGCGGAGCGGCCGCTGCACCTCCAGGCCTATGAGCGCGCGCTGGCCGTCACGTGGCGCAACGGCCAGGGTCGGGAGGCCGCCGACATCGCCGGCAGGCTGCTGGGGGCCGATCCCCTCAATGTCGCGGCCAGAAGCGTGCTCGCGCGACGGGCCGAACTCGAGGACGGAATCCAGGCGGACCGCACGCGGGCCCTTTGGCAACAGGTCTGGCAGATGCATCCGTTGCACCCGGAAATGCGGCGTCAGTGGAGTCGGTTCGGCGCCGACCTGTCGCTGGACCTCCCGGCCAGGGGCTTCATTCACATGCGTGCCCGTCACTGGCCTGCGGCGCGGCGGGCGTTTTCGGAATTGGCTCTCGGATGGCCGGAACGCGAGGACTGGCAACTGGCCCATCTGATTTGCACCTGGCGCGACTACCGGAACCGCGAGGCCTTGACCTTGGCCCGCCTGCAGGTGGACGACAACCGGCACTTGTTGGCGGGATGGCGCATCCTGTCCCGCGTGGGCGAAGTCGCCGACCGCAGGGTGGCCGCGACCTATATCGGGATGCTGGACCCCGACGGGAACCACACGCGCCTGATGCTGGGGCTGGGATTTGTGCCGGCTGCCAGCACGGTGCCACAATTGTCCATTCCCGGGAACAACCCGCGGCTGTTGCGCTGCCTTGGATTGGAGACTTTCCCCAACGATGAGTGAACGTACCTTTGTGATTGTCAAGCCCGATGCGGTTCAGCGCGGCCTGGTCGGGGAAATCATCACCCGGTTCGAGCGGAGGGGGCTCAAGCTGAAGGGCCTGAGGATGCTTCAGGTCGGGCGCGAACTGGCCGGCGAGCACTACGCCGTGCACAAGGACCGGCCCTTCTTTGCGGACCTGATCGATTTCATCACCAGTTCACCGGTGGTGATCATGCTGGTGGAAGGCAAGGACGCGATCCAAATGGTGCGCAACATGGTGGGTGCGACCAATCCGGTCGAGGCGACGCCCGGTTCGATCCGGGCCGACTTCGGTTCGGACATCGGCCGCAATCTGGTGCATGCCAGCGACGGCCCGGAGACGGCGGCGGTGGAGACGGCCCTGTGGTTCGGCGACGAAGCCGTGGACTGGGATCGGGCCACCGACGGCTGGATCTGGGAATAGGGTCCGGGGAACTTGGGATTGCCATGTCCGCTCAATCGAGCCAGGCGGAATCCGGGCGCGCGGACCGCGCCCCCTTGACCAGCCTCGAGTTGGTGCAGGCCCTGGTGGACTGGCTGGAGGAAAAGCAGGTTGCCGACATCGTGGTCCTGGACATCGGCGCGGATTCGTCGATTGCGGACTACTTCCTCATCGGCACGGTGGTGAACGATCGGCATGCCCGCGCCATCGAAGAGGACATTCTGGCCGACTTCCGGAAGCAGACCCGGGTCCGGCCGCAGGGCATCGAAGGCCGGCCGGCGGACGGCAGCGGCTGGCACCTGATGGACTACGGGGATGTGGTCTTGCACATGTTCACAAAGGACTCCCGGCAACACTACGCCCTCGAGGAGCGCTGGAAGGACTCCCGGGTGGTCCTGAAGCTGTTGTAGCGGTGCGGGCTTGTCAGGCAGGCACCGGGGCCCGGTGCCTGTGGTCGATGGTCCGGCCCGGAGACGCGACCAGCAGATCGGTTGCCAGATTCAGGAACAGGCCGTGCTCGACGATCCCGGCCCTGGCCGACAATGCCTCGGCGAGGGCGAACGGGTCGTCAATGGGGCCGAAGTCCGCGTCCAGGATGTAGTTGCCCTGATCCGTTCGGTACGGGGTGCCGTCGGCATTGCGCCGCCGCACCGTGGTTTTGGCTCCGTGGTCCAGAAGAAAGCTGCGGTGTGCCTCGAACCCGAACTCCATCACTTCCAGCGGCACGTGCCAACGAGTGCCCAGTTGCGGTGACAGCTTGGTGCAGTCGGCAATGATGACGAGGCGCCGGCTGGCCTGGGCCACGATTTTCTCCCTGGTCAGAAACCCGCCTCCCCCCTTGATCAGGTTGAGGGACGGATCCGCTTCGTCGGCGCCGTCGATGCACACGTCGATGGTCCGGTGATCCTCCAGGCTCGTGAGCGGGATGCCGACTTCCATTGCCAGGGCTCCCACCTCCAGGGCGGTGGGGACTCCGAGGATGTCCTTGAGACGGCCCGAGTGCAGTTCGCGGCCCAATTCCCGAACGAACAGGGCGGCCGTGCTGCCGCCGCCGAGACCCACTACGGTGTCCGACTCGACAAAATCCAATGCGCGGCGGGCTACCTGCAGTTTGAGTTCATCAACGGAGGTCATGGGCGGAGGGATTGGAAGGGGCCAACGGCCGGTAAGCGTATACCGCTGTTAGGCCAGACTCAGAAATCCGGCCACCTCGCGGCCGACACGCTCCGGATTGTCCATCGAGGGGAAGTGGCTGCAACCGGTCAGGGCCACGATTTTGATGTCTTCCACATGGCGGCCCAGTCTTTCGATTTGGCTGAAGTGGACCCAGGGATTGGCACCGCCCCAAACCACCAGGGTCGGGCTGGCGACGTTGCGCAGCATGCGCGGGTGGTCCCAGAACAGGGCATTGGGCTCTCCCCAATGGATCCAGCGGCGCAGGAGCCGGCGACCTTCAGGGGGACCGTACGTGTCCAGGGCCGCAACGGCACAGGCATCGGCGTCATGGGATGCCCCGGCGCTGGCCTTGCGGAAGTAGGCCTTGACGGCCTGCCCGAACAGGATCCCGTTCATGGCGGGACCGGTCAACCGTCCGCGCCACAGCCGCAAGCCCCTGGGCATGAACTGATCCGGGTAGAAGGACGGACTGAACCACACGATGCGGTCCACATGGTGTTGGTAGAGCGATGTGTAGCGCAGCAGGACCAGGCATCCCAGGTCCTGGGCAACGGCTTGGATGCGGGTGATGTGCATGGCCAGCCGGAGGGCCTCCAGCACCTCGGCCAAGTGGTTGAAGTCCACCTCCCGCTCGTCGGTTCCGGATCGGCCGAAGGCTGCCAGGTCCGGTGCCACGATGCGCGGACCGGACGGCAGGACTTCAATCAAGTGGTGCCAAAAGGTGCTGTCGCAAAGGAAGCCGTGCAGCAGCATCAGGACGGGGCCGGACCCGCCCTCGGGCTGCGTGTCCGTGACCGGCACTGCTCCCAGGTGGGTGTCTACGGTGTGTCGGTGGACGTTCAACGGCCGTCCTTCGATGCGAACCTGCCGCGGACGAGGTCAGCGCAGGGTCGGGCGGACCTGTTCAATGGCCAGGTCCCGGCGTTCCCGGTCCAGGAAGAGGGACACGGTGCGGTAGCCGATGTCCGTCAGCAGGTCCAACGCCTCCCGGAAATGGTCGGCCACGCGGTGGGCCGAATGCGCGTCGGCTCCCACCACGACCGGAATGCCGCGTTGATGCATCATTTCCAACTGGGCTCTGCCGGGGTTGTACTCCTTGATTTTCTTGAGGAGGCCGGAGGTGTTCAGTTCCATGCAGGTCCCTGCGGCTGCGATGCGGTCCAGGCTCGCTTCAATGTCGGGTGCATAGCGGTCGAAGTCCCACTCCGCGTGATCAATGTTCTTGATGAGGTCGGGATGGGACAGGCAGTCGAACAGTTCGGATTCCGCCGCCTCCGCCAGCATCCGATAGTAGGTGCGGCGGTACGCGGGTGTTTCGCCGGTATCGTATCGTTCCTTGAAGTAGCCGGCATGGGGATGCACGGAACCGAGAATGTACGAAAAGGGACGCGACGCGTGAAGCTCTGTCAGGTAGGGGATCAGGAAGGGGGCGAAGTCGCTTTCCATGCCCATGCGGATGTCCAGGCGGCCGCGCCACTTGGCGGCCGACCGGAACACCAGGTCGACGTACGTGTCCAGTTCGTCCGGCGCCATGCGCGATTCGTGGTTGATCCTGTTCGGCAACGGGCAATGGCAAGTGACGGTCATGCCCTTCAGGCCCCGTTCCACGGCCTGCCGGGCATAGTCGTCCACGGACCCTGTGGCGTGGCGGCACAGGGTTGTGTGCATGTGGGACTCGTAGTAGATGGATTCCGTGCTTGAAATGGTGGACTTCCTTGGCCGGGCACTCTGGTTGCGGCATGGCGGACTCGCCGCCGATCCCTGCAGGATCATGCAACAGGCTGCCGTCCGGAACCCGGAATCAAGGTGCAGTGTGGTGACTGTCCCGGGGTTTGGTCTGACATGCACGGTCTGTCCACAGGGGGCACATGACGGGAACAAACCTGCCGTGTTGTGTTGCCCAGCAACCACGACTTGAGGCTTGGGAAATGCATCGCTGCATGTCAACCTGCTCGAACCATGAGCCGGTGGAAGGTGCGCCATGGTCGCGTGCCATCCTGTTCGCCAATGGCTTGGTGTCCGATGCAAAGTCCTTGGGCCTGGCGATTGCCGACACCGATTGGCTGGTCGGCGTTGACGGCGGCACGGAACACTGCCTGGCCATGGGACTTGCTCCGCACGTGGTGGTGGGCGACATGGACAGCCTGGCTGGTGAACAACGCGCAAGGTTGACCCGGGAGGGAGTCCGGATGGATGTCCATCCTGTTGCCAAGGACAAGACCGATCTTGAACTGGCCATGGACCTGGCGGTTGAGGAAGGCGTATGCGAGGTCCTGGTGGTTGGAGTTTGGGGTGGCAGGTTGGATCAGTCCCTGGCCAACATGCTTCTGCTGGGACGGTATGCAGGCCGTCTGCGGGTCAGGTTCACGGACGGGAAGGAGCACGGGGCCGTGCTGGTCGGCGAGGACGAACTGGAAATCCAGGATGCACAGGGCAGTGTCTGCAGCCTGGTTCCGGTCAGCGGCCTTGTGGACCGGGTGACAGTTGATGGAATGCAGTATCCGTTGCGCAACGCCTTGATCCACCAGGGCGACACACTGGCGGTGAGCAACCGCATCACGAGTCCCAGGGCCTCGGTCGGTATTGGACAGGGAATCCTGGTGGTGGTGTGGTTTGGCGAATGACAGCAGTTTGCCGGCGGGTTGCGTACCACTGCTGTCCACAGGTGTCCACCGACTTTGGGATTGCCCCTGGGACCTCACATCCGGGCATGTTGTTGGGTTGCGGACCAGTCCGGCGGCCGCCTTGGCATTGAGCCTGGCCGTGGCAATCCCGAAGGTGCCGGTCCCGCGGGACTGGGTGCAGTGGGGTGGTAGTCGGGCGGCGAAGCCATGGATTGTAGAATCCATCGGAACCGATCCCGTCCAATCCCCAATCCTGGGTTGAGGTACCGTACCTCAACCGCAGCACCGGACGGGACCCACCTCAGCAGCCAAGGAGCAGCTTGATGTCAACCTCAGTCAGCAGACGTCGATTCCTAAAAGGCGCCAGTCTCGCCGGTGCCAGTCTCGCCTTGGCGGCCTGTGCCGTGCCCGGCACGACTCCCGCGGCCGAGCCCGGAGCCGACCCGATCCATCTCGTGCTGTGGGGTTGGTGGGAACCCCGGATGGCGATATACGACAACGTGGCCCAGGAATGGGCCGAACAGCGCGACAACTACACCATCGAGGTCCTTTCCGTCTCCGGCCGCCTGGAGAAAATCTACTCGGCCATCGAAGCCGGGACTCATCCGAACCTGTTCAAGATGGGCGAGGAATTCTTCCCGATGCGGCGGGAGGGTCTCCTCCTGGAATTCCCCGAGGAGATATTCACCGACGCATGGTACGAAACGACCTATCCGTCCGTGAACTGGGATGTTTATGGTCGGTACGTGATCCCAACCGGCATCAGCAGCACGCTGCTGGTCTACAACCGCGCGATGTTCGAGGAAGCCGGACTGGATCCGGATACGCCCCCCGCCACATGGGAAGACTTCCTGGTGGCGGCCCAGGCCACAACCCAGTCCGACGCGTCGGGCATCACCCGTTGCGGCATTGTGCCGGCCGATGAATGGCTGGGCTACAACCAGGTCCTGCAGCTGGGCGGCAACATCGTGGACACCTCCGGGGACTCGATCAAGGCCAACTTCACCAGCGAAGAAGCGATTGCCGGCTACCAGACCGTTGCGGACTGGAACCTGAAGCACGGTGTCTGGGATCCGGACTTCCCGTGGAACGGCGAGGCGGTGGGTACCCGATTGGCCTGCATGACCGAAGAACAGGCTTGGATCGTGGGCGAGTTCCGGGCATCGTTCCCGGACGTCTACCCCGACCTCGGTTTTGCGCCCCCCCCGACGCCGACCGGGAACCCGGAACCCGTGCACGGCTACAAGTCGACGGTGCTCTCCGTGTCGGCCTTCAAGGGCGACACGGAAACGTACGATGCCGTCTACGACTTCCTCAAGTACCTGTATGTCGACGCCGGCAAGGACGCCTACTGGAACCTGGCGGAACTGATCAGCATCGCCCCGGCGCGTGCGGACCTGCTGGACGACCCGCGCCTGCTGTCGGACCCGGGTCTGGCCATGGCGGCCCAGATGCAGGCTACCGAGCATGATCCCGTTGAACCGCCCGGGGACATGAATGGCGCCATCGGCGATGCCTTCTATCGCATCTTCCGGGAAGGCTCCAGCGTGGAAGCCGCCATGGAGATTCTGAACACCGACGTTCAGGCGATCTTCGACCGCGGCCTCGGCACCGAAATGCAATAGCCGGCGCTCCCGGCACTGTGGGGGAACCGGCCGGCGGCGGCGCATAGTCGTCGCCGGCACCGGTCCCCGCGGCGGGAACCCGGTCCGACCGACTCCCCCCGTCCAATCCATGTCCGTCCAGCAAGGGGCCGCCGCGCCCGGCATGTCGGGTCTGCGGCGTACGCAGATCCGCTTCATCGTGACGGTCCTCGTGCCGACGATGGCGTTCTTTTGCGTCTACCGGTTCTTTCCGGTGGGGTACGCCTTTTTCATCAGTCTGCACGACAAGAAGCTGCTGCGGGCCGAAAATGTTTACGTCGGTTTCGAGAACTACGCACGCATTGCCGCCGACCCGATTTTTCGACTTTCGATTGGCAACGCCTTCTACTACGCGGTCGGCGCCACGATCTGCGGGGTCATTGTCTCGCTGTGGCTGACGCTGCTGCTGAATCCGATTCGGCGCGGCAGCCTGATGCTGCGGCTCTTCTACTTCCTGCCGCAGATGACGAACGGCATCGCCGTCCTCCTGATGTGGAGCTGGCTGCTGCGACCGCGTTTCGGGCTCATCAACCAACTGCTCCAGCAGGCGGGGTACCAGGAACGGGTTTACTTCCTGGGCGACCCGGTCCTGGCGATGCCGACGCTGATCATGATGTCGGTGTGGGGCGGCCTGGGCTTCACGATGATGATTCTCCTGGCCGGACTGCGGGGCATTCCCCTTGAGTTCTACGAGGCGGCGCGCATCGACGGCGGCAACTGGTGGAAGGTGGCGCGGTTCATCACCGTCCCGCTCATGAAACCGGTGCTGACCTTCGTCACGATCACGGGGATCATCGGCGGCTTCAACGTCTTTGGCGTGATTTACGTTCTGACGCGGGGCGGTCCGCTGAACTCGACCATGACCATTTCCTACTACATCTACCGGACCGGGTTCGCCGATCGGTTCATTGGCCTGGCATCCGCGATGGCGTTCGTGATGTTCATCATCATCATTGTGTTGACCGTGGTCCAGCTGCGGATCACCCGCGAAAACTGGGAATTCTGATGGCAACCGCGCCCTTGGTTCAACCGCGCCCTGCGCCCGGGCCATCGGCGGGGGCCTTCATCCGACGGTCCCTGATTCTGAACTACTTCATCCTGGGCATCGGCGCCTTCACGATGGTGGTGCCGTTCGTCTGGATGATCACGACCGCCTTCAAGCCGCAGCCCGAGTGGATCACGTTCCCGCCCAAGTTCCTGCCCGTGGAGCCCACTCTCGACAACTTCCAACAGGCGGCCGAAAGCCTCGACATCTTCACGCTGTACCGCAACACCCTCTACATCGCGTTCGTCAAGTCCTTGATCAACCTCTATGTCAGCTGTCTGGCCGGCTACGTCTTCGGCAAGTTCGACTTCCGGGGCAAGGACGTACTTTTCTACGCGATTTTGGCGACGTGGATTATTCCCTTTGAGGTTTACATGATCCCGCTGTACCTGATGGTGAACCAGCAGGGGATGGCGGACACGCGCCTGGCGCTGATCATTCCCGAATTGTCGAGTGCCTACGCGATCTTCATGTACCGCCAATTCATGTTCACCATCCCCAACGCCCTCATCGACGCGGCACGGATTGACGGAGCCGGGGAGTGGTACATCTGGCACAGGATCATAATCCCGCTCTCCATACCCGTGCTGGCGACCCTGGCGGTGTTCTACTTCATGTGGAATTTCAACGATTTCCTGTGGCCGTTGATTGTCCTCGTGTCCCCCAAGAAATTCGTGCTGTCGCTCGGTTTGACGAGCCTGTTTCAGGAGAAGGGGTCGTTCCACGGGCTGATTATGGCAGGGGCGGCAATGGCGTCAATCCCCATCATGATCATCTTCCTGTTCCTGCAGCGGTACATCACCGAGGGCATCGCGCTCTCCGGCATGAAGTAGGCGCGGTTTGCCGTTTGTCTCCGCGCAGGCCAGAGACCCCGTTGCTTTCTCTCTGTAGAGGTGCTTGGTGCAGCGCGGCCATTGCACCAAGATGCCGTTCGCCACAGGCTGCTTCGGAAAGGGTGGCATGGTCCATGTTGCTTGCCACGGGACCCAATGCCAGTATGGGTTGATGCAAGCTGGCCGCGGACGCTCCCCGACAGTGAGGTTTGGCAAGGGGCCCTGCACCAAAAGGCCACGGTTGGCACTGGCGATGTACGGCGGAGTCTGGCGATGGGACAGAAGGGCATGTACCTTGCCGGGAACATACCCGGATTCGGTGGTAACCGCTATATCAGCCCGCCGGTGGCCCGAGACAGAGTGTCAGGAACTACGGGAGTGGACCTGTCATGGTCCTTGTGCACCCAGCCGGTGACGGCTGACAGGACACGTATGTGGCAGTTGCCCTCGATCCGATGACGGGACGGCTGTGGTGGGCGTGGCAGAACAACATGAAGGGCGAGGCGAGGGCCCGCATTGGGGGCGCTTGGGCCAAGGAGCCGGGCATTGATGGCTGGGTCCGGGACAGGGCCGGGGGCCACAAGGGCGAGGACATGCAGGTGGTGGACGCACCCCAGGTGGTGCAGCCGCCCTACGCCCCCGAGTTGAACCCCGTGGAGCGCTTCTGCCGGGAGCTGCGCCGGGCCCTCGAGGGCCGGGTCTATTCGACCTTGCAGGCCAAGCAGGAAGCCTTGGAGCCCCCATCCTGAAGGCGTGGCAGGCCGATCCGGCGCGGGTGCGGCGGCTGTGCGGCTGGGACTGGATCCGCAAGGCCCTGACGGACCTGCCCGCCGACATTCAAGCAGCATAATCAAACTGGATTGGTATAACCGGTCTGAAGAAGCTTGAACTGCAGGGCAGTGCCTGGTGGCCCGCGGTCCCCCGCCAACCTTCTGGTTGATACCCCGGTCCTGGAAGTCCTGCACCTGTCCGCCCTGTCTCCGCGGATACCGCCGGACCTGCTGGACCCTATTCCCGTACTGCAGCGTCTGTTCGGGGAGGCAACAAACTATGAACGCCGATTTCCGTGACCAGCAACGCGAGATTTATTCCCTCTGGCCCCTAACCTCGGTTCGTGCATCCTTGGTGCCGTTGGCGTAGGTGGCCTTATCCCCATACGGAACAAGCGATGGGCGGGGTCCCGTCTCCGTTGGCAACCAGGCTGCCGATTTCCCAGCCGGTTGGGAAGATTCGCGGCGGCAGGCGAGGTTCGCGGTCGGTGCCGGGGGGCATGGACCCTTGGGCGTGAGTTCAGCCATCACAGCCAGGCATCGGTCGCATCGTGACCGCGGACGGTGAGGATGTAGCCGCCATGCGCCCGGATCACAACCGGGTGACGGAGCCCCGTCCATTGGGCTCCGGGATGACAGCCGGAGGCTTCACCACCGGCCAAGGCACACGCTCCTGCTTCTCAACCACGGAACGGAACGGGCTCCGGATAGTGGTAATGGTCCCTGACAGGGACACACTCGGCCGGATCGCGGTCGACTTCGCAGACTTCCAAGGTTGGGTCTGTGGACCGGGCATCGATCAGGAACGGACAGTGGCGTCCCGTGAAGGTCACAAGAAGCTCGTGATCCCGCCAGTGTCGCACGGTCAACAGCGTACGGCCGTGGTCGTCCCGTTCGCGTTCCCAAACCTCCAATATGTCTCCAAACGCCACTTCCTTGGAGACCACGGGGCATGGGTGAGCAACTCCATGATAGAGCGTGAAATAAACGGGGATCGTGAAATAAACGGGATCGGGCCGGGTCACTTTCACGCGGGTACTCGTGGTTTGTAGGATATCCCACAGGCGGTGGCTTGGTGTCAGCGTCGGTTCCAGCAGGGGCAGGGCCAGACCGAGTGTCCGGATCCGGGGCGCATGGGCCAGAAAACCCGTCGGCAGGACTGTCAAGCTGAGTGCGCGCAGCTGCAGATGGGCCAGATGGGGCACGCGGGCCAGGAACCCCGCCGGGAATGTTTCGACCCGATTCACCCCGAGTCCCACCCAGTGCAGGCGGGTCGCCTGCGTGAGAAAGCCCTCGGGCAATGCTTCCACCCGCTGCAGGTCGAGCTGCAGGTCAACCAGGTTGGGGGATTGGGCCAGGAACCCGGGAGGCAGCACCGGAATGTGGCGGGCCTGGAGACGGACCGTCTCCAGCCGTGGATGGTGGGCCAGGAAGTTGGTCGGCAGCGCCGTCACACCGTTGGCATCCAGGTTCAGATTTCGGAGTTGCGGGGACTGAGCCAGGAACCCTGGCGGGTATTCGGTGACAAGTCCCGATTGCAGATTGAGAGAGCGTAGTTGGGGAGCACGGCTCAGGAAATGTACGGGGAGGGAGGTGATTGGGGTTACGTGTTTCATCAGGCCAAAGACATTGCCGCCTTCGTATGAACGTTCATACACTGAATATGCCAGTTTCAGTTTCTCCAGGCGGGGGGCATGGACCAGAAAGGAGGACGGCAACGCTCTCAGTTCCGGTACATACAGATGGAGTTCGACCAGCCGTGGTACATGGGTCAGAAACCCCTCCGGAAGAGACTTCAGGACTTCGGCGTCCAGGTGTAGGACTTCCAGGCGTGGTGCATGGGCCAAAAAGGTTGGCGGCAAGGTCGGTAGCAAAGGCATGCGCAGGTAAAGATCGACCAGGCGCGGCGCATGGGCCAGAAAGTTCGCCGGCAAGGATGCCAGGGGATGGGCATCCAGGGGATGGGCATTCAGGTGCAGGGTTTCCAGGTGCGGTGCGTGCGTCAGGAAATCCGCGGGCAGGTTGGCCCAGCTACCCTCCATCCGCAACTCCGTCACCCGCTCCAGGAACCGGGCCGGCAGGGATGGTTCATCCCCCAAGTCAACCCGCACCTGCCGCAGCTCCGGGACGGGCGCCAGCAGGTCGGGCGGCATGTTCTTCAGGTTTCTCGCCTTTAGGGACAGCGAAGTCAGGCGGGGCGTATGCGCCAGGAAATCGGACGGCAGTCCCGGCGTCCCGCCGAGCAGCGCGAGGTGGGTCAGCGCGGGGGCCTCGGCCAGTAGTTGCGCGGACAACTGGTGGTTGCCCGCGTGCAGGGTCAGGCGGGTCAGCCGGGGGAGATGCGGCAGAACCCCGGCCTCCAGGCCCTGCAGGTCCCGGAGCTCGAGATGCAGCTCGGCCAGGGCCGGCGTGTGGCGGCGCAGGGCGCGAGCCAGGCAGGCCGGCTCCCCGTCCGCCGCGGCCATGCGCACCGCGACGTGCCGCAGGTCCGGTACGGGGGCCAGCAGATCCGGTGTCGCACAGGGTTCCAGGTCGTCTGCGACCGTCAGGTGGGTGAGACGGGGCACGTTCGCCAGCAACGTCTCCGGCAGGGGGGTGGAGGGGGTCACGGTCAGGCGGGCCAGCCGCGGGGTGTGGGCCAGCAGTTGTTGGGCCAGCTCCGCCGGATGCCTGCTTTCCAGCTGCAGGGATTCCAGATGGGGGGCGTGCATGAGCAGTTCACCCGGCAAATCCAGTTCCTGGTTGGGATTGTCCCGAAGGGACAGCTGGACCAGCAACGGGGTGTACCGCAGCAGATCGGCTGACACATTCCAACTGTCCCCATCGATCCGCAGGGTCTGCAGCCGGGGGGTGGGGGCCAGCAGCCTGGTGAGGGGGGTGACCTCGGGCACAGTCATTCCGGCCCAGGACTGCACCTGCAACGTGGCGAGGTTGGTCAGGCCCAACAGGACATGCCGCTCAGCGTCTGCATCAAGGGGAACGGGTAAGGGCAGGGACAGGGTCCGGATGCGGGCCAGATGGGTCCAGTCCACCAGCGAGCAGGGCCGCGCGGTGTCGTCCAGGGCCTGCACGGCCGCCAGAATGCCCTCCCTGATTCTCCAATGGCGGTCGCATACCCGGGGTTCGGTGCCGGCCAGCGGCCAAGCCAATGCCGTGTGATACCGGAGATGGCCCACCCCGTCCACGCCCACCCCGTCCACGCCCGCATCGTCCACGTAGGCCACCTGGCCCGCGGTGTCCACCTGCATCCGAAATACGCGGCGGTCGGGGTGGTCGGGATGGGGCGTGCCGTCCGGCAGGACCGGCTCGGCACTGACCTCCCAGGTTACGGGCAGGACCGGCCGGAAGCCCTCGGGCACGGTGAACAGCACCTCCGGTTGGTCCCGGGCCAGGAACTGCACCGGGGAGCGGTCGGTGTGCAAGGTGGCGTACACGATGCCCTCCTCCCGCGTCAGGTGGAAGGCGCCGTTGTGGTTCTCCGCCAGGTTGCGGTAGGGGCCCGTCGCCTCGGTCGCGGGGGGCGAGGCTTCGTCCTGGGCGGCGACCGGGGTGGCGCCCCACAGCCACATCAGGCACAGCAACAGCGGTAGCACCCGCTGGGCGACTGGTGGGACATGTAGTGTCATGGGGTACTTCTCATAGCGGGCATTGGTGCTGCTTCCCAGTAACTATATTGTGGCCGGATATGGCCGGGTCGGCTCCTTTGTGGCCAATCTGCTGCTTGAACAGAAACATGACATCGTTGTTATTGAAGGCGATACGGAACACATCGCGGAAGCGGAAGTGGCAGCGGGAGGCCTTTGCTTCGTGGCCGGCAGCGCGGACCACGAAGACGTTCTCGGACAGGCCGGCATCGACAGGGCGGTCGGCATTTGCTTCTGCCTGACCAACGACGCCGACAACCTGTTGGGCGTCCTCACCGCCCGCACGCTCAATCCCGACATTTTCATTTCCACACGCGTGGACGATGCACTAAACCAGACAAAAATGGAGTTTGCCGGAGCCAACGATGTCGTCAGCCCAACCTCGGCCGCGGCCTATTCGATGGCCATTCGCATGGTCCAGCCGTCCGAGGTCAAGGCCTGGGAGTGGATACGGGTCAGCAACCAGGAGGGCTACGTGCTCGAAACCGTGCAGCTTGGGGACACGACCGAGTTTGCGCACCGCAATGTGGGGGACATCGGGTTCCGTTCGCAATACGGCCTGCGTGTGCTCCAGATCATGCGGGAGGACGGCACACTTGTACCGGATGTATCAGCCGCGACGATTCTCTGTCCCGGCGACAGCCTTCTGGCCATGGGAAGCCGAGAGGACTTCGCCCAATTCTGTGCCGAACTCTGACTCGGGGGGCGGTTCCGACGGCACGGTGGGCGCAACTTGATCCAGAATGCGAGTTTCGCGATACCCCCTGGACCGGGGGGACTCCATCCCCGCGACTCGGTTCAGATCCACGACTGTCTGTTTCGCAGCCGCTGCGCGTACCGGAGCATCGGCCCCAGGCAGTGGAGTGCGCCTCCCCGAAAATCAGGGGAGAGGGTTCGGCCACAGTGCCGAGCGGACTTTGTCAAGCGGGCTGATGCGGGACATATCAACCATATGCTGTCGGCACCAATCCCAATCCCGGCCTGCCAACGAGTCTGCTTGTGCCTGGTGGCAGTACCTGCTGCACTCTCCGGCGGTTCCCGCCGCGCCTTCAGACGCTGCCCTTCGCCCTTTTGACAGGCGGCCGGTACCGGAGACTTTCCAGTTGGGTGCGCACATTGCGGGCGGTTCGGAGACGCATGCTCGTCGCGGTGTACAGCATGGCATTACGGACAATGGAGTCCGCCTTCCTCGGCCGAATTCCCAGTTCGGAGGCGGCGGTCATGCCGGCCTGGTATATCGTCGGGATCAGGGTCTCTAGATCCTGCTGAGTCTCATGCGCCCCCCGTACGCCGCCCCGCGCCACGCCGCGCAGGACCCGCTGCGAGACCCGGTCTTGCAGGTCGCCGCCCATCTCCTGGGCAATGCCCTTGAGACTGTCCTGAATTACCAACTTGGGATCCAGATCGGTGTCCTCCATGGCTTGAACCGCAGCCCGAGCCGCATGGTAGGCGATTTCCTCCGCGTGGGCGTCCAGGTTGCTGTGACCCCTTAGGATGTGGGCCAGACTGCTGCGGACCGAGGACGACAGGTTGCGCACGGATTGGGAACCGGTCTGCGAAGTCGACACGGCCAGGCGCATCGTTTGGGAAAACTGATACAGGGTCAGGCCCAACGCAGTGTCGATCCCGGGGACACTGCGGAGCACGCTCACCGGAACTTGCAAGAAGCGAGCGCCGGGGATGGAATTCAGGGCCCGAACTGTGGACGCCGAGTCCTTGTACAGTTCGTCCAGAACAACGGAACGGCTGTGATCCTGGAGCTCATGGATGCGGGCCAACAAACTGGATGTGAACACACCCAGCAGAAACGCCAGCAGGAACAGGAATTCATATCCTCCCAGATTCAGGCCCGTGAAACCCACGGACGCGCTCGGGCCGATCCATTCCACATTGATGGTCAATCGACGTTGCAGCAGAAAATCGATTAGCCAGCCTCCTACCAAGGGCCCCAGGCCTGCTCCCAGGCTTCCCGCAACGGATGCCAAGGACAGATAGGCGCTGGTGCGCTGGTGCCTGGCCCGTTTCATGGTCAGAATGCCCGAAGCGACGTTGGTCCCGGCCGTTCCCAGACCCTGCAGCGCCATGCAAACGGCAATGAGCAGATACACCAACAGGCCCTTGTCGACAGCCGCTTGGTCCACACTGGACACCAGGGACCAGAGGGGCAAGAGAAGCAACATGAGTGAACCGCTAGCCATCATGACGGCCTTGGCCCCAAACCGATTGGCATACTTGCCCCACACAGACAGGATCGACACGTTGGCCACCTGTGACAGCGTGCCAAAAACAATTACCAGGGACAACGGGAACGCCAGTTTCTGCAGCATGAATACAGCAAAGAAAGGTGCCGCCAACGATGTGTAGAAGTTGCGCATGTACAGGAACCACAGGATAGGCCGGTATTCCCGATCCTGCAGTGGCTTCCCCAGATCCGCAAAGACAGATTGTCCAGACCGCTCCGCACGCTGACTGCGGGGTTCAGGGATCCGGGCCATGCTTACGGGACTCATAATCCCCAGCGTGGCCACAGTGAACAGAAAAACAAAGGCGTATCCGTGGATCTCGGTATTGGCATCTCCGGTGGTGCCCCAATAGTCCACAAACAGGGAGGCGGACAAACCCAGCACGATCGAGGCGATCGTGCCGTACGCCAGGCGCCGGGCAAAGACCGTTCCCATCCAGGGTAAACGCAAAGTCGCGGGACAGGGGTGAATCGGGGCCGTGCGGGGCCGGTTCCGAGTGTGGACTGCGAGCGCATGGCACGGAACAAATCCGTCGGTCATTGGGGATAATCCGGCACAGATAATCCAAATCAGGGATCGGTTTCCGACCGCCCAACGCGCAACAAAGAGGGCCGCCGTGCGTCTTATGGGGTGACTGAATACCTCAAAGGACACGCTGCAGCCCTCATGGAATACATTGTCGCATGCCCCGACCGCGAACTTCTGGAAGCCCTGTGCGCCTTCGCCGACCACCTGGCCACGCTGCCCGATCCGCGCGACCCGCGCGGCGTGCGCCACGCGCTGCCGGTGCTCCTGGCCACGCTGCTGGTGGCCCTGGCCGGGGGCGCCAACGGCATGGCCGCGGTGGCCGCCTTCACATACGACCACCGGGCCTGGTTCCGGATGTGGCTGCCCCTGGGCGAGACCACGCCGTCCCGCGACACCTACCTGCGCCTGGTCCGCCGGCTGGACCCGGAGACGGCCATGAAGGCCGCCCTGTGGCTGCTCGACGGCACCAGTCTGCCCGGCCTGCGGGAGCTGATCCTGGCCCTGGACGGCAAGGTCGCGCGCCGCTCGGGCGACCGGGCCGCCGGCACGCGGCCCCTGCACCTGGTGAGCGCCTTCCTGGTGCGGGAGGGGCTGACCCTGGCCCAGGAGCCGTGTGCGGCCAAGAGCAACGAGATTACGGCCCTCCCCCGTTTGCTCGACCGCATGGCCCTGGAGGGAGCCATCGTGACCATCGACGCCGCCGGCTGCCAGACGGCCATCGTGCAGGCCCTGCGGGCGGCCGGCGCCGACTACGTGCTGGCCGTCAAGCGCAACCAGGCCACCCTGCACCGGGAAGTCAAGGCGGCCTTCGACGAGGCCGAGCGGGGCGCCTTCCGACCGGAAGTGCAGGACCGCTGCGAGACCGTCGAGCGCAACGGCGGCCGCCGCGAGCGGCGCACCTGTACCGTGCTGGGCGGTCCCGGTCTCTGCGAGTGGGTGGCGGACCCCG